>Ga0194126_10000402_pt1 | contig 72276 bp, 60 predicted proteins | sample TA2KigC150mmetaG_FD_148641 | JGI IMG/M metagenome (GOLD analysis project Ga0194126, IMG submission 148641) | Freshwater microbial communities from Lake Tanganyika, Tanzania - TA2015035 Kigoma Deep Cast 150m | ecosystem: Environmental > Aquatic > Freshwater > Lake | place: Tanzania: Lake...
AATTGTTTTTAATATTATTAATTTTTTCAGCAGCATTATTAACTTTTTCTTCTTGTGCGTTGAGAAACTTATTAGTTTCTTCTTCTGCTTTATTTATTCTATCTTTACTATCTCTGATATGTTTTAATTTATCAACAATATCATCAAGTGTTTTTTTACGATCTTCAAGTATAGTATTTTGTAATAGATCTTTTTTTGAAATTTGTTTTTCAAGTTCTTCTATTTTCTTTTTTAGATCATCAATATCGGCCATTTAATACATTTCCCAAAATAAATTATACCTTGCTACATTATTATTTAGTAGCAAGGTATAATATTTTCTTTATCTGCCACGAGAAGCTTTTTCCATCTGTTCTGCTTCTTCTTTTTTCTGTTTTACCAAACGCTTGACAAACCAGTCGCGAATTGGTATTGGTAAGTTGTAAGCCTCTGTGAAACTCCACCCGCCATGATATTTAAGAGCAAAAAACATCTCATAAACACTTTCGATATATTCATCACTTAGACCAAAAAAATTCCAAATTAAATGGAACCTCCATGTCTGCGCTGTATTCACAGGCTTTACATTCGAATTGTTGTGTTAAATCAATATTCGGGGTTATTGCTTTATATGCTTCTTTGAGGAATCTGGAATCTCTTACTGGCATAACATCAACAAATTGAGATATGAGTTTTTTATCCTTTTCACCTTCGGCAGATTCAATAAGCAACTTTAATTGTTGTGTATTGCTACTATCAACAGCAGCATTTTTATTTGCTTCACTGATTTGTAATATAGCTTTTTCATCATTACCAGTCATAAGACGAATATTTACCGTTACGCCCGTTTGTGGAAGAGTAATAGCAAATAATTTATCTTCAACATGCTTTACTTTATCGCATAGATGTTCTGGGATTGTTCCATTAACAAGTTTTTTATTTTCATCCAACATAAAAGCATGTTTTGAAACTGTATTACAAGCGGGACAAGATACGCTTGTAATGTATTTGCTTCCAAAACCAGATATTCTGGCATCAATTAGAAGAGAATTTCTATCTCCAACCAATAAATCACTGACATTTATCGATTTATCTACAATAACACTTTCTAATAATCTATCAAGAACAACACCTTTCTTGATAAGAGCTTTAGAAGTAAGAATATCTTCTTCTTTTGCTGTCATAAACTTTATTTCTAAAGTTTCTTTTCCATGTAAGGGACTTCCCGGTTTATAGAATTTCCCTTTTGATGGCAGTTCTACAAAAAGAGTTGGAGCGGCAAAGGCCAAGTCTAATTTTGACTTTAGCCCGCCGCTAGCAACCACATTTGTAGAGACTGGATCTTCGCCTGCTAATTGTAAGCGGCGTTCATTGTCTCTATCATTCATTTATCACCTCTGATTTTCAACCTGGACCAAATGGATTTATCGTACTGCCTTTTCCATTTGCTTTAAATTCTGCCCAATCATATCTTACTTGTACTGTGACGGTCAAAATGTCATCTGAACCATAATCTAAGGCATCTGGTTTGAATGATTCAAGCCACGCATTTTTTAGTTCCCATTCTTCTGCTATGCCTTCTGGTAGATTTGCTGCTGGGCCTGGAATTCCACCTTGTGATGCATCAACTGCAGCATTCAAGACTTTTATTTTTACAGTTCCAAGAGCATTTACTGCGTTTTCTTTGCCGATAGTTCTAACTTCTCCTTGCGGACCAATAAGGCCATTCAAGCCTGATGCAGCAAAAGCAGCTAATAGCGATTCGTTTGTATCGGTTAGCGAAGTTAGTCCCATTTTTTGAATGTCAACAAGTTTTATACTAAGAGGATTTGGTTCCCAAGTGACGCGACCAGGATGATAATAAGTTTTATCAAAATATTTATGTTCACTTGCACCAACTTTTACACCTGGACGATCACATGTTTGAGCCAGAAATGTAAAATCTCCCAACAAGCCATTTGGATCGCCAAAGCTAAGTAGATATCTAAATTTACGCTTTGGTTCAAGGGCCGCATTTGTCCATATTAAACTCATTTTAAAATTCCTCTTTATAAGTTATATTATTAAATATATCATTCATCAAAACTTGCGCCGGTATTTGTGATAATAAAGTCAATTGCGATGAATTCAATAGCACGGGCTGGTTTGATATAAACTTTGGCATACATTATATTACGATCAATTAGATCTGGAGTTGTTGTTGTGTTATCAAGAACAACTTTGTAATCACTTAGACCAAAACGAGCTTTTGTATCAGCCATTAACGGATTAACTTGCGCAAGGAAGCGATCCCATGTAACTTGTAAGTTTGGATCAAATAGGATGCCTCTTGAAATCTTAGCAATTCTATCTTTGAGATAGATAGCAAGACGACGAACATTGATACGGTCAAGAGCACTTGAGGTTGCTTGTAATGTCTTTTGACCGAAGATTACAATGCCTTCGCTTGGGAATGAAGCAATTGGATTTACATTTACTTCATATAGAGCATCGCGCTGTTTCAGACTTAATCTTTCACGAACATCAAGAACAGTTAAGCCTGATGAACCATTGCTTAACCCACCACGATTAAATCCAGCTGGAGCAAACCATACTGCGGTTGCTTCTTGACTACTTGCCATTGTTCCTAGAGCAACAACACTTGGTGGAACCCATAGTGGAATTCCGCCACCAGCGTCGATTGAAACCCATGGATAATAAGCACAACCAAAGCTGTTATTTAGTGCTCTTGATTTAATTGTTGCTACAGCAGTATTAACATTACCAAGTCTTGAGCGTTCTGCTGTTGCTTCTTCGGTAGTTGGTTTATACCCACCTTCAACATCAATTATGGCAAGAACATCGTTTCTTGTTTTGGCAGTTTCTAGTAGTTTATTTGTAACTGTTGTATTTGTTACACCAGGAACTGTTACAAGATTCATTTCAACAACTTCTGGATCTGAAACCATGTCAATTGCTTTTTGTATACTATATTGAGCATAGTTTGATCTTGGTTCTGCAGAATTTAAAGCAAGAACACGATTTGCAAATGGTTCTTTTTCTTTGACATTTAATCCATCGAAACCACCAAATACTGGCATAACGAATTTATCAACACCCTTATCTAGTAGTTGTTTGTATGAACTACTAACTGCAGTTATTGAAGTTCCACCGACACGACTACCTTTTTGCCAGAAGAACTTACCAGCACTGCCAGAAACTTCTCTAACATCATCAAGAGTGAATATTGTTGAATATTCAGTTAATGAACCTGTTGGAACAAAGGTGTCCAAGTTAAATGGTTTAACTCTTACAAGATCAACATATTCTTCATTAAATTGAGCACGAGTTGCAACATTACTAACAACGCCAAAGTATGTATCACGATCATTTAGCACACCTGCCTCACTACTTGAAACTCTCATCTTTAATTCTGGGAAGAGTATTGAAGCAGTTAATGCAGATAAACCAGTAACATTAATTGAGTTTGCAGTACCACTTGGTGCAAGTGGAATTTCGCCAACTGCTTTAAGTAGATCGGTTCCAGTTGTTGCAGAACCACTTTCAACTGTAACTGTTTTGTATTTAACTGGACCAAGGAAGCCGAATGGTAATGATTCTGGATCAATACCACCTTCTTCTACGAGTGTGTTCATTTCAACACGAACAAGTTTAGAAACATTGTCGTAATTACCGAACATTTTGTGTCTCTTTTCGCCAGTCAAAGTATCGTCTGTCCATTCAAGATATTTATCGCCAATTCTCTTGGCAACATAATTTTCTGAATTTGGATTTAGATTGCAGTTTGTAAACACTTCTAATGCTGCTGGTTGAGCATCATTGTCATCTGTTTTGCGAATTTCAACTGTGAATGAACCATATTTTTCGAAAGGAGTTGGCGAGTATTTGATATCTTTTACAGCGACTTTTAATGAACGCTGTGTCCAATCGCCAGAACCTTCTCCACCAAGGGCAACAAATCTAAATAATTTAGACATATTTTGTGGATTGAAAGAACCGGTTACAGCACTAAGATCTTGTGAGAATACCCATCCGGTTTTTGCTGCTTGAGCTTCTAATTGGAAGTCTGAAAGATCAGCAGTTGCACTCTTTAAGCCAGCAATAAATGCATATGCATTACCAGCAGCAACTGTATCTGTTAAAAAGTCTGTAAATGTTTCACCAAGCCAATATTTTTCAACATTATCAACTGAAGTAATAGCAGTATTGACTAATGTTGGGTTTGTATTGAATACTTTGCGAATATATTTATCTGAAATTTTATCAAAGTTAAATGATGTATCTAATATTGGGTTTGCATCATTTACATTATCCGTTCCAACAACTTTCATTCTAAATTCAAAATTATTACCAATTGATTTAACAAGAGTTGCTGAACCAGTTGTCATGGTTCCTGCTGGATTTTGACCAACAAGAGCAAGACCAGCACCACTATTTACATAAAATACCGCTGCTAATGTGCCGGTAACTTGCGGATTTGAGCTTGATGGAATAACGAAAAGACCATAAGCACCACCGGCATTTGCTCCAACTGAACCAGAAATAGTTTTATCTGTTTTCCAGCCAGCATAACCTTGAGCATTTGCTTCTGGATGTTCTGAACCCATCAAACGAACGAATGTTAGAGGACTTGAATTTGCTAAATAAGCTTTTGCGGCCCATGATGCATATGCAGGACCGGTTAAGTTTCCTTCGCGCCAAATATCACCATCGGTTGAGCCACGAACAGGTTCACCGAATATTGATACAAATTCTTCATAAGAGCGAACTTTTACAGGAACCATGCCTGGACCACGGCGAGCACGACCAATTACAACTGGCCCTACAGCGTCATTTACATTGTTAATCTGTGAACGATCAATTTCTTTTATTTGAATTCCTGGAGATACGAAACGATACTTATTTGCACCACTCATTATAAAATACTCCTATACAGCTTGTATTTCTTAGGTAAATAGTAAGATTTAAATTGAAAAGAAACAATATAATGTTTTAATATTTTTTCTTATCTGCTTCTGTTGATTCACCAAACAACTCTTTTTCCCTTGGTATTTTTACTTCAACAATAGTTTCTGAAGTAATAATCTTTGGCTTTTGTGAATTTGCTCCCGCTCCCAATAAATATCCTAACACATTTATCGATAATTCTGTCGTAAACATACGATTATCTTGATCTAACTTTGTCATGTTTCCACCATTTTTAAATGATGAATCTTTTTCAAAAAACGCCTCATACCTATGCTGTTCTTTGCTTATCATAAAGTGATTAATACCGGCTGTATAGGTCATAAATGGTTGAATTATTTCATTTATTTGCTGCTGATATTCTGTATTAACTGTTATTGTGTATTTAACATCAATATAAACTGGTAATGGAATTTTTGTAATTTCATATACAACTTTTTTATTTTTTTCTTTTACATTATATTGAACTGTTTTTCTGTAATTGTTATTTTTTGCGTAATTATTTGATTTTTCTTGAGATATCAGCTTTGTTACGGTTACGACTCCACCGCGAAAATCATCTGGCGGCACATTAGCATAAAAAGTTCCTTTTTTTGTTAAACTTTTTGTTATATTATCTCTTTGTAGTGTAATTGCTGGAAGTATAAAATTTCCATTTACATCTCTTAATGTTCTATCGTTTTTTATTTGATGTGCTCTTTCACCGGCAACCCAGATAACAGGTGTTTTTTTCCAACCACGATTTGTATTTGCGTGAATATTCATAGTTTTATCAAGCCATTCATAAACAGCTAAATCGATTGTTTCTATTGTTGATGGTTCTATTGAAACTTGATTTGTTTCAAGACCTCTTCTTTCGTATTCTGTTTTATCGCTCATTTTTCAATCCCATCATGGTAATGTAAAGAGAGGACTTTCGATCCAAACTCCACCTTCATTAAAAAAAAATTTATCTGGTTGGTCAAAATTACCATATATTTCATCTTCATCAATTTCTGACAAATAAACTATACAACCTTTATAGTTTTGTGGATTATTTGCATAATCTAAAAATTGTGAACGCTTTGAACTTGTTCTTTTGCCTGATATTATTTGTATTTTTCCACCGCAAACAGCTTCAATTGGCGTGTTATTGATAATTTCTTCTAAACCACTTTGATCTTGAGTTTCGTTTATTCTTATTTGTTCTCTTATTTGTAGTAATTCTACCGGCTCATTAAAGAAACCTTGTCTAACGCGATTACAACTTGTTTGTATTTCCATTTTATGTTGAACTTGGCCGAATAATTTTCTTGGTTCTGCTAGTTTTACAATTTCATAAAAATTTAATCCATAAAAAACAACATCACCTTCACGAATATATAAATCTTGATCTTCAGTTAGTCTTCTTTTATGAAAATTAATTGTTATTTTGGAGCTTTTATCAAGACCATACACTTCTGTTGTTGTTTGTTCTTCATCAATTTTTACTAATGCTTTTATTATTATCGGTCTTAAAAAAGTTTTATTTATTGCTTCACCATAAAGAGGATGAAAATCACTATTTTTTACATTTAAAGGAAAATAAATAATAGTTTGACCTATAACTCGCTCAATTAATTCATCATTAATTTGCTTTGTTAAATCTCTTTCTTTCTTCCCCAAAAACATTGGAGAAGGTGGCTGTTCTGGTTGGGTCCATTTTTTTTGATCTACTTTCTTTTTACCCATTTAATCATCCTACGAATATAACATTTGGAACTGCAGCAAGAACTTTATTAGCATTATCAGAAAGAGCTGTGCGTTTTTCAGCAAGAGTGTTATAATCTGTTTCTTCCAGTATTTTTACAAGCTCTTCTTTAAGAGCGTCTTTTTCTTCTTTGCTTTGTGATCTTAAATCCGCACCATTTAGCGTAACGCTTTCACCTGGAATTGGAATTGTTTGAAATTTACTGCGAATTTCAGCAAGCATGCCTTTTGCTACAGCAAGCGCATAACGACGAATCCAATGTTTGCCGATTGCATTAATATTTTCAAAAGGAATATTTGAGAAAGGAAGAGTGTTTATATTATTAACACCACCAATTCTGGCATCTTTTCCACTTAATTCTGTATATGACGAACCGGATAATATTCCTATGCCAACATTTGCTCCATTACCAGCACCAACACTAAATTCAAACCAAAATGTTCTTATATCGGTTGAATCGGGAATAGGAAAAATTCTTAATTTGTTATTTTTAATCTCATAAGAATAATGAGAGATACGAGTATAAATATTATCTTCATATGCCATAGCTTGAAGTTTATTATGCCACGCTGGAATAACTTCAAAAGTACTGTCGTCAGCATACTGACCGTATGTTGAAAGATTTCCTACGGCATTTAAACCGCCATAGTAGCCATAAAATCTCCACATTGCACGAGGAGACTTATAATAAACTTTTCTAACAGTTATTCTTGAACCTGGATTAACTTTACCATACAAAACAGAAGTAGAATTAGCAGCAGAACTACTAACTATATTTTGTAAATCATAATCTTGTTGATTTGGTTGAGCTTCAAAAGAAGCTGAATATATATCTATTTTTCCACCAACGCCAGCTTCATGTGAAAATGCATCAGCAGCATCACGAACAGCTGTTATATCGTACATTGGATATGTTAAATTAAGTGGACCAGAAGAACTAACAAGATTATAAAGAGCACTTCCACTTTTTATTTCACCATCACTATTAAATGTTCCGGTTGGAGAACCAAGCATGCTACCAAGTGAATTCTTTGCTTGATGAAGATTAACAAGATAAGAATAAGTTAATACAGCATCTTCATATGCCGCATAAGCTTGACCTTCTGTTATTTCTATATCAAGAACATCGCCACCAATCATTTTATAGATATAAGCAACTTGATCTACAGCGCCACTTATAAAATCTGTGCTGTTCGCATAAATACCAAGAGGCAAACTAGAAGCAACATTAGAAAATGTTCCAGTTGAAGGCAATACAATTGCGCTTGTTTGACTTTTAGGTGTTAATACAGGAACAGACATTTATATAGTGCCTCCATATATGGCTACTTTATAAATAGTATTAATATTGATATAAAAGAAAACCCACCATATTTCGGGTTGGTTTATAAAATAATTTTATTTATCTTCCGAATTTAGTTTTAAAGGCATCATAATTTTGCTCTATCTCGGCAAGAGACAATTCTTTATCATAAAATAGTATATTTGAAATGTGACCATCAAAAGGCGAACCGACACCAACATTATAAGAAAAACCTATTTTCATAGTGTTGTTAAGAAGCCAAAGTGATGGTGAACCCATCGTTGAGCCGGCGCCGGTATTTTGTAATTTGTTTAAAAATATTTTAATATTTTGATTAAATCTTCCAACACCTGGTGCTGCTTGACCACCATTAGAAGTTACAACAATATTGTGCCAACTGTCATCATCAACTCTTCCTTCATTTGTTGTTGATGTGGAAATATAAAAGGAACCCCCACCCGTTCCATTATGAGGATTGTTTATTATGTTTGCTAATACCGCACCATTTTGTACACTTAATTGAAAACCGTGCGTTAAATATGGTAAGCTATTTAAATAATTTGTCATAATAACACGATTTTTACTAGCATTATTATAAACCATTTTTACCCACATAGATACAGTAAAAGCATTTTGAGTTATTGTATTTAATGAACTGGTAAAATCGGCATAATCATTTATACCATCAAAATAAAATGAATCTGCACCAGACGAACTCGATACAGCTGCGCCATTATAAAGGTTTATAAAAGATCCGGCAGATGAAGGTTGCAAAAAAACCCTTAAACTTGAAGTTATGTGCGAAATCGGTTCTGGTTCATTATAAAAAAACATAATAAATTCTCCTGAATTTAAAAGACAATATAAATAGTTTAAAATTTTTAAAAGAGAAAACCCGCCATTTCTGGCGGGCTTCTTATTAACTAACCGTTACGATCAGCCTAATAGGTCTTGTACAACGACAAGGCCATATAGGTCTGGACGTACCATCTTCTTGGCGTAGCGAGTCATAACACCCTTACGTGGTACGAAATCTTCAGTACCAAAGATGGTTGGTGTAACTTGTAGTGGGACATATGGAGCATATACGAATCCACTTTCAAGGAAACTATTGCCCTTACGACCTACGAGAACAAGATTACGTGGGAAGTATGGATCAACGAATACATCCCATTTCTTGCTGAGTGAGCCAGCTTTAACAGCACCAACTGTACCCTTGGCATCATCATGGACAACGTTTGCACGGAATCCAGTGGTGAATTCAAGTACGTTAGCAACTTCTGGACCGCAAACAACGAAGTTTGCACCACCACGAAGTGTCTTACGGTGGATAGCGGCACTTACATCGTTGATTGTTTCAACGAGTGTTTCGTACCACATACTAACATTACCGGTGAAGTCGGCGCCACCTGGGTTTAGACCCATATCGCCGGCAATTGGAGCACCGGTTGTACGATTTAAGAATTTACCTGGACGACGTGACCAGTATAGTGTTGCAGCGGTTGCACCACGAACAAGTTCACCAAGCATTTCTTGATCGATTTCAAGACCAATCTGTTCTGAGAGAATTGAAGTTAATTCAACTTCTGCATCGAGATTGTGGTAAGCGTTGAGATCTTGACCGAGTTCTGGTGTCCATTTTGCTTTAAGCTTGCGGCTCTTGGCAGTTACGGCAACACTGTCGACCTTGATATCAATTTCTGGCATATTTGCTTCACCTTCGAAGGTTACGAGTTGAGCAAATATAGCACCTTGAGTATCAGCAACATTACTGATTTCATCAGCAATAGGCCAGAATAGGGTGCGTGAACCAGCGTTGTCATCTAGATCTGTTGGCGAAACAGTTGTACTAGCAACAACTAGACGAACGTGTGTATAAGTATCGCCACCAACATCAACAAGACCGGTTGAGTCTGTTTTTGCTGTTAAACGACGAACAAGTGAACCGCTTGGTAGAGTACCACTTATAGCAATAAGACTACTTCTATCAAGACGAGTTAGAACACTGGTTGGAACAACGAATACTGCTACATTTGTAGAACCGCTGACAAAATCAGCATCAAACTTACAAAGTTTATCAAGCTGACCACCAGCGCCGAATGTACCACTATCAACTAGAGTTAGTACAGCATCGCCTGAACCGGTTGGTAATGAATAACCTTGGTTTAATGCGCGTAGTGAATTTTCAGCATTTAGACCACCGAGGTTTACACCGCCAGTGATTTCTGAACCTACAACGCCACCACCGAATAGTGAACTACCACTTACAGCACCTGAACGAGTACGATCAAATTTAAAGTCAAGGAAGAAGATAAGGCCGCTTGGTAAACTCATTGGCTGTACGCTGACGAGTTCGTTAGCAATTAAGCTACCGAAAACACGGCGGACGATTGGGAATGCAACCGCAGCGAAACCTTCTACTTCACCTCCTGACATTGTGTTCGCTTCACGTAATAGTTCTTGTGCTTGATTTTCTAAGAGACGAGCCATGGTTGCTTTAGTGCGATCATCGCCCATACCTTCTAATAGACCTGTATCTGACCATTTATTTAATAAAGCGCCGCCTTCTTTTTCAAGGTCGCGCTTAACGATACCTTCTGTTAATTTCTGAATAACTGACATTTTGATAACTCCTGTGAATATATTTGGTATTATTTAATACCGGCTAATTTTAACCAACGATCTTTATTTGGATCGTGTAGTTGTTCTGTTTGTTTGTGAGGCAGACGGAATGAACTCTTTTTACTAATCGCTTCATTCAATGATTTTGGTGAACGTTCTTTTTCAGCTGTGCCACCCACTGAATTGATTAGTGTTTCATATACTGTTTTTGCTTCACCTACAGAATCAGCCTTTGAAATAGCTTCGACAATATGTGTTTTTTGTCGCTCATTCAAGGAGGCGCTTTTCAAGATCTGATTTTGATAGAAAAGTTTGGCATTTAAAGCGTTAACTTCTTCAAGTTTTTTAAATGCTTCTGACATTTCTTCTATTGTGGAAGAGAATCTTTTATTTTCTTCCAAAAGTTTTTGAATTTGTGAATCTTTCTTTTCAACCAGTTTAATTGTATTCTGGTGTTCTTGTAGCAGTTTGGTTGATGTGCTCATCAATTCCTTAACTGTTGATTCATTTACTTGTTTTTTTGTTTTTTTCTTTTTACCACCAGCGATACGAGCAGCAACAACATCGCCATAAGTTATTTTGTCTCGTGGTTCAGTCATGGCAGCTAATTTCTTTTGTTTAGCTGATAGTTTTTTCTTTTTCTTTTTTGCTTCGTCTAATTTTGATTCTTCATCTTCATCTTCGTCATCTGATTCTTCTTCGTCATCTGATTCTTCTTCGTCATCTGATTCTTCTTCGTCATCTGATTCTTCTTCGTCTTCGTCGTCTTCGTCTGATTCTTCATCTTCATCAGATTCTTCTTCTAAAAGTATTTCATCGATTTCTATACTTTCTTGAAGTGAAGCACCGGGAGATGGTTGATTCTGTAAGCCAGCTGGTGTTGGCATCATTTCAGAAGTATCTTCCTCTTCTTCTGCTTCTTTGCCGATCATTAAATCATCGGTTAGTTTTTGTAAATCTATTTCTACATCAATTACTTCATCATCATCGGGACAAGGACAAAGTTTTTCACCATCAGTTGCTGCTAATGGAATATCTTTTGCTGCACCGGCAACAAAAGCTTTATCAGTTGGATCATCGGGAGCGCCACCAAAATCAGTTGGTCCAGCAAGAGCGCCAGTTTGTGATGGATCTTCACCCGGTTTATCTTGTTCTAACAATTTTTCAACTGCTTCTTTGATCTGTGGAGCAAATTTTTCAACAAGAGATGCTTGTGCACTTTTATAGGCTGAATCTCTTAAGGCTTGTGCGTCGACTATTGCTTGTTCTAATAGCTTTGAACTACTCATTAAAAATACTCCTGAAAATACACTTTTACTCAATTAAATAGTTTTATTTTTATCAACATACCACAAATATGCTGGAAACTATAATTTCTTAATAAAACATTTAATTAAATTACTATCTCCATCACTATCTTCTAGTGCTTGACCTATTACTTTTCCAAATAAATCGCGTTTTGTTCCAAACATAGTTCGCATTTTTGCTGCTTTTCCATGACCGCATTTTTCACTTGTAACGACCCAATCACCAGATTTTATTCTTCCAGTAATAAGCAGATATTCAGCACCCAATATTATTGGCTGATCTTTGCCTTTTAATGTAGCACCAACAACACGGTGATCTTCTTCACGAACGCAAGGAACAGCTTTACCATTTTCCCACACAACAACTGTACCGGTTGGATATTCACCCAATAATTCAGTAGTTAAACCGGTTTCAAATATAGCACCAACAGTTGTTTGTTGAGAATATACATCAGCCCAGCGATTTGTTTCTGAACCAATCGTTCTTGACGCATCACCTTCTGGTATTAATGTTCCAGTTATTTGTACTGAACCGCTAAAACTTACTGTTCCATCATTTAATAATTTGTGTATATGAGTGCTTCCACTTACTACACTTAAACCTTTAGCCATTTTTTACTCGCTTCTTCAATAAATATGGAGCAATATTGCGTTTTAACCTAATAAATAGACATTTACAATAAAAACAATAAAAAAACCGGCACCCCGAAGGATGCCGGTCTATAGTTTAATTAAAAACTATTATATCATTCACCAAAGAATGGGCTTGGGAACCATTCATCACCTTCGCAGAAGTACCACTTATTAGCTTGGTCGAATCCAACTGCTTGTGCAGCTGCATGATTGGCAGCTTTTAAGTAGAAGAATCTACCATTATAAGTTGCTGGAGCAGCAGCCATGGTACTTAACAAAGCAGCATCAGCTGATACCGCAGCATCAAGAACGTTATCAACACCCTTGAATGAACCAACGCCACCAACAGTTAAGCTGTTAGCAATACTTACATCAGAAGCTAGACCAACTGTGAATACATCACCGTCTTTGCTTACTGAAGTTTCATTAACAACTGAAGAAACGCTGAAGTTATCAAGACGAGTTGATAATACAGCGTCAGCACTTGCGCGATCTGAGACTTCAGTTGCAAGAGCGGTTGATAGTGAAGCGTCAGCACTTGCGCGATCTGAGACTTCAGTTGCAAGAGCAGTGCTCAATGATGCATCGGCACTTGCACGATCTGAAACTTCAGTTGCAAGAGCGGTACTCAATGATGCATCACCACTTGCACGATCTGAAACTTCAGTTGCAAGAGCAGTTGACAACGAAGCATCACCGCTTACACGATTTGAAACTTCAGCTGATACCGCAGTTGATGTTGCTGTGCTATAGCTAGCAATTGTACTTAATACACTTGTAGCAAAGTTTGGATCATCGCCAAGAGCTGCAGCCAATTCATTGAGTGTATCAAGTAATTCTGGAGCGTTATCGACTAGATCTGCAATTGCTTGATCTGTATAAGTTTCAGCAGCTGTTGATAGCGAAGCAACAGCACTTGCACGATCTGAGACTTCATTTGCAAGAGCAGTTGATAACGAAGCATCACCACTTGCACGATCTGAGACTTCATTTGCAAGAGCAGTTGATAGTGAGGCGTCAGCACTTGCACGATCTGAAACTTCAGTTGCAAGAGCAGTTGATAGTGAGGCGTCAGCACTTGCACGATCTGAAACTTCAGTTGCAAGAGCAGTTGATAGTGAGGCGTCAGCACTTGCACGATCTGAAACTTCAGTTGCAAGACCGGTGCTTAATGATGCATCGGCACTTGCACGATCTGAAACTTCAGTTGCAAGACCGGTGCTTAATGAAGCGTCAGCACTTGCACGATCTGAAACTTCAGTTGCAAGAGCGGTTGATAGTGAAGCGTCAGCACTTGCGCGATCTGAAACTTCAGTTGCAAGAGCAGTTGATAGCGAAGCGTCACCAGTTACACGGCTTGAAATTTCAGCTGACAAATCAACTGAAAGTGCATCTATATCACTAGCTATTGTACTAAAGAAGCTTGGATCATTATTGATAGCATCTGCTAATTCTTTTAGAGTATCTAAACTACTACCAACACCATCTAGAAGATTAGAAACTTCAGTACTGATTAGTGATTCTAATGAACTAACAGCTGATGATAAATTATTTGATGTATTAGCTGCTAAAGTGCTTAATACAGCTTGAACATCACTTTCACCTGCAACTGCTGGATTTACAACAACGTTTGAAGCAGCAAGTTTATCAACAGTAACTACGCCATTTTGATTAACTTGAAAAACGCGACCATCTACACTACCAGAACCAGCACCTGGTAAATCAACGGTAAGTGTACCGCTGATACTCATATTAACTGGTTTGTTTACACCAAACGCTACTTGACCATTTTCCATGATTTTAGCTACAACAGAGCTAGAACCTGAAATAACCGCAAAACCTTTTTGTTTTGACATTTTAAGAATCTCCTATAAATAAAGAAAACATATTGGTCAGCACGGGCTGACGATATGTGATAATAATTAGTAATTAACTTAATTAAAATCTATGCCTTTCTATGACAAGAAAAGGCATTAGAGGTTTTATTTATTTTCTAGTGCCGATATTCTTGTTTTTAAATTTTCATTTTCTTGTTTTAATTCTTTTACAGCTTCTATAAGAATTGAAACAATTTCCGCATATCTTACACTTTTATAATCTTTTATTCCATTTAAGTAAACAAGTTCTGGATATATTTGTTCTACTTCTTGTGCTATTAATCCAATTTGATTTTTATTTTGTTCTTCTTCTGAAATAATAAATTCTTGATCGGTTGTATTATCCCATTTAAAATTAACACCTCTTAATTGAGATACAGAATTTAAAGCACCAGTTAAAGTTGTTATATTTTTCTTTAATCTTTGATCTGATGTTGCTGCTGTTATATCTCCGGTAGAAGATCTTCCAATAGCAGTATTTGTTCCAGCAACAAGAGTTCTTATTCTTAATGTTCCGCTTATATCTAATGTTTGAGCGGGAGAAGAGATTCCAATACCAACGCCACTATTTGTTATCCGCATTCTTTCTACGGCATTTGTTGAAAAACCTATTTGATCCGCTGTATCTCTAAATATTCCACAATTATTATCTCCATTCCAAGTTAGGGTTGGCGCTGCAGCTGTTCCGCCCAAATTAGACATTTGTATTTGAGCGCCACTAACTTGATTTACAAATCTAACAGCTTCTGCTCCATTTGTTGCTATACCTAATTGATTTATAGCTGCTCGATAGATTCCAGTATCAATACCCGAAGAACCAAAGCCATATGATACAGCAGAAACACTACCAATACTGGCTTGATAAGTATTTGAAACCAATGTTGAACCGGTTATAGTTGTAAATCTTGCAGTTGAGCCAGATAAAATATTGGTTGTATAATTATAAGTGAGATTAGCTGATCCACTAAAAGTGCTGCCGCTATTAAATTGTATAGTTGTATCAGAACCTCCCGGTGGAGTAAGACCACCGGCAGAAGGTGGTAATCCAACAAAACTTGAAGCAGACAACGTTGTTACGTTTATTGTTGAAAAACTTGCTGCTGTTCCAGATAAACTATCTCCAACAATTACATTTCCGGAAATAGACAAACTGCCGGGAACACTTATCCCAGCAGAACTTGAAATTTGTCCGTTTTTAACAATTATTGGAGCCATTAAATACCTATAGACAATTTATTACCTGTATATAGGTAGTTTTTTATTCTTCTTTTGGAGTTGCTGCTCTTTCTTTTTCCAATGCTCTTGCTTTTGCTCTACGCTTTGTATGTTCTGCTTGTGAAGGTTTTACGTAATATCTACGATCAAAACAATCTTCAACAATTCTCATCTTTTTTGTTTTTTTGAGAAACTTTTTTATCATCTTCTCAACGTTGCCGTCAACTTCATCTAAACTTACTTTCATCTTTGCCTCTTATAACGCTAAATAACGTTAAATTTCTTTCTACCAAACAATTTACTTATATCAACACCGGGATCGTTTGGCGATACTCCACCCAATGGATTTGCTACGCTTTCTTGAACGGTTGCTGGCGCTGGTTTTGTGTCCTTAAATACATCAATACCACCAATTTTCATAGACATGGTTTTATTGACTTCTGAGTTTTGTTTTTTAAACTCGCTTGCCATTTCTTCTCTGTCTCGTTTTAGTTGTTCCAACAATTCATTGTTTTGAGGTGGTTTTTGTTTTGTTTGTTGTTGAACTGGTGCTGCTCTACTCTCTGTTAATACAGGAAGAGCACCTTTTATAACTTCTTTTATAACTGCTGATAATAGTCCACTTTCGAGAAGTATTTCTTCAACACTTTCTTGAACACATTCTTTTACAATTGGCTTAATTAATTCTTTTAATTCACTTTTTTTCATTAATCACCTAAATCTGCAGTTTGTCGATCTCTTAGATCTTCCCTTGGTAGGGACTTTCTAGAATGGCTTGTTTCATCATCTTCTTCAAGAACTTCTTCTTCTAAATTTTCTTCTGCCATCAATTCGCTTAACTCTTCTTTTATAATTTGACGAAGTTTTTCTCGTGTTAATTTCATACTTATGTTCCTATTATGTCGTTTAATAATCGGTTTATTCTATCAGATTTATTGAAAATGTTTGGTGTTTTTTTGCTTTCTGAAAGATTCATAAATGCACCAACTGTTGAAGGTTCACTAACGAAATCAAAACAAATAAGCTGGAAATCATCTTCAACATATGTTAGGCCAGCTTTTTCTTTTACACTTCCAAGACCACGGCTTGAAATACCTAATTTAACACCACTTTCAACAAGAGATTTAAGTATTTGACCTGATGGGGTTGTTAATATTTTAACTTTACCCATTACGTCTTTTCCGTTCCACCAAATGTCCGTAACGATGTGTGAAGCGTTCTTTAAATTGATTACACTCTCGTCTGGATGATCGAGTTCTCCAAGAGCACGATTTTCAGCAACAAGTTTCTTATAGTTTTCTACTTCGCGGCGAAGGATGTTTTCTGGATATACACGACCATTACCATTTTTGGCGTCTGCTCGCTGCATAACACCAGTAAGCATCATTCCACCGCTTTTAACAAATGCTTTATCGGCTTCTGTTAACAAATCTTGACAGACACCGCCTTCACAGAGTTCAAAATACTCTCTTAATAAAAACTGACTCATATTTTGACTCCTGTATATTTTTTCCAGTTATTATAGAAACTACTGTATGATTTAGATTCATGAGTTGGAGCCTTCAAAGCATTCAATCTTGGATCTTGGGTGTGCTTTAAACTATTATACATTCTTTTACTTATAGCGAGTCTTCCCTCTTCATGTAAAGAATTTATTATAAAATCAATAATAGTGGGAGGTATATAATTATATTTTTGTTTTATTGAATGTATTAATGATTTAATTATATAAGAATCAAAAAATTCAACATTTCTTTCTATTTGTCTCGCTGAAGGAACTGTTTCTTCATCAATTTGTTCAGATACTACAGTAAATGTTGGATTTTTTAAAATTCTTTCAGTGCTTATTAGATGTTTTAAAATTGTATTAATATGTGTATCTGCTTGATTTTGTTGTTGTGCTGCTAAACTTTTAAAAAAATCACTGGACTTAAATGCTCGTGTTTTTTCTTGAAATAATAAATTAAAAGCTTCACCTGTCGTATCAGTCAGCAAATCACCAACTTTATCTACTATACCAATTTTTTTTGGTTCTGATAATAATAATTGTTTTTTTATTTCTAATGGTGCTGGTAAAGCACCAAAAGGCTCAAATTGTGTTTCTGAAGGTTTTTCGCCAGAAGGTAAACTTAATCTAGGTTCAACACGAGCAGTTGCTTTACCAACTTTAGCCGGTTCAGATTCTGGTGATATATCTACAACATCAGTAGAAAGTAATGTAGAACCAGGAACAGTTAGTGCTGTCGATGGTTCTTCTTCTGGTTCTTTTTGTGGTTCTTTTTGTGGTTCTTTATATCTTGTATACCAACTTCCAACACCACCGGATTTACCGGGATCTGGCATTCCAGAAAAAGATCTTTTTGCTTTTTTAAATAAATCCTTACCAAAGTTTTTTAAAGCAGAAAAAAGTTTTTCATCAATCTCTTCTTCGTTGATGAGATTGTTGAATTCCTCCTTTATGATTTGCTTTAATTGTTCTTCGGTAAGATTCATAATTATTCTCTTGGACTAACTCCAGGTTGAGCGCCAATTGTCGATTTTCTTCTTCTTGGAATTGATGTTCCTGGGAAATTTCTTGGATCAATTAAAGCTTGATCTAATACATTTAATACTTGTTTGGCTATTTCTGTTCGATATTTATAGGTTGGTTTTGCTTCTCTTTTGCCTTTAAATTTTAATTGCTCTTGTTCTTCTCTGCTTTTAAGTAAATTTAAATCCATTTGATCTTTTTGTGGAACCAATTTATTATATAAATTAACCATTTTCTTAAAATCTGGTGGTGTTCCATTTTTATCGAGAGCATTTTTAATGTCGTCTCTTAAATTTTTATATGTTTCATAACCAGATTCTGCCATACTAATTCTTTTTATATCTTGCGGAATCGGTTCAGATTTAACTGTATCTTGTTTGTTCGCAAAAGAACCTAATCCGGCAATTTCTGTTGACATATTTAAAGCTTTATCTGCTAATTGTTGAAAATTCTTTTTATTTAATATTCTACCAAGATCTTTTAGTGAATTTTGTGCGGCAACAACTTTATCGTTAATTTCTTGATCTCCAGATTGTCCGGATACTAAACCACCATATTCACTGCTTCTTCCAAATATGCGATCAAGAAAAGCTTCATCAAGTTCGCCCTCTTGCTGCATTTCTTGTAATTCTTCTTGAATTATTTGTTGTAATTTTTGTTTTGTAATTTTCATCTAATTTTCCTCAACAGATATAATAGTGCGGGCGCAACCCGCACGATACAGCTACCTTTGCAGCAGCGTCTTGAATTAGTTTGTGGAAGAAACCACTTACGAACATTTTGATCTACCAAATTCATATGTACCTCGTACTCTGTACTCTATAAATATTCTCTAATTAGTGTTTGTTCTTTAAATTTATAACAATTCCTTCATCACTGCAGCTTTTATCTAAAATATAACTACAAAATGAAGAAATAAGTGCATACACGAATGTTCCAATATAAAAATTTGGGAATAGATGTATGCCAGCACACCAAAAAAGCATAAACATCAAATAACCAACATGGAAACCCAAACACATACTACAGCGGAATAATTCACCAAATATTCCAGTTTTTGGTCTAATAAAATCAAGTATGCTGGCATAACAAAGTATTTGTGTTAAACCAGCACAACTTAAAATGAATACAAATATTTTATCCATCACAAACCATAAGCATAACGACGAACTTGATGAATTGGAACTGAACCTTTTTCTTTTGCCGCAGGAACTTCGCCAAGTTCTGTTGAATCTTTGTCTTCGGGATCTGTCATTCTATCTGTATAAACATCAGAAACAGCTTTCTGATAAACGAATGATGGTTTCTCACTATCAATCCATTTTGATATCAACATTAACATCAAATTATCGATTGGTATTTCTTGAGCTGGCTTTAATAATTTAGCCTCCAAAGAACCATAAACATTGCTACCACAAATAGTTTCTAATGATATAACCCCTTTTTTAAAAAGATATTTCATCAACCTATCTTGTGCTTGATATATATTATCATCAAAGTTTTCACGAGAAAAAGCAATAATTTTCATCTTTTCCGGCATGATTACAATATCGATATCTGGATGATCTGATACAATTAAATTAGCATCAAGAGTTCTGCGAACCTTTAATTTAACCTTAAAAATTTCTTTTGGTTTTTTTGGTTCTTCTTTTTCTGGCTGTTGATCGTCGAGTGCTTGATCTGGTTGAGGATCTTGATCTGTTATTTTAACATTAATATCAGCCATTATTATTTTGTTCCTCAGAATTAATTTCTTTTACCAAACTTTGTATTTTCAATACTTCTTTTATCATAACAGAATCGATTGATTTTTCTTTGTATTTTTCTACTTTTTGTAGAACAAGAACAGTTTTTTCTTTTAAGAAGTTATTTTCAGAGATTTGTTTTGTTTCTAAACAACCTTTAAGTGTTTGTTTTAATCTTTCTATTTCTTCATTTAAATATAATTTAAATTCAACTCCACCATCAGCAAAACTCATAACATATTTTGTTATAAGATCTTTTTGTTCTGATAGAAGTTCTTCTTTGTATTGTTCGTTAAATTTTTTAACGAATACTTTATATGTTAAAGTATCAAGTGTTTGTAGTTTTTCTCTTTCAATATCTTCTGGAGATGAAGTCATTTTAGAAACAAGAGAATTTTCAAGCAATACTTTTTCTTTTATTGGAATTGTGTTGTTGAATATTTGCGAAAGAGTTGCTAAATTTTTATATTTTGGAACAAATATAGAAAATATTTTTCCATTTGAAAACTTGTTTAAAACATTTATTAATTTTGTTTGTTGATTAAAGATACTTTGTTTATTCAGCATATCATATTGATATTTTGCTTCTCTTAATAGCTTATCTGCTACCGATGTTTCTAAATTGTAGCTTTCATTTAAAGCGTGATATAAATCTAATTCTTTTTTAAGAATCGATTCTTTTCCAAAAAAACTCTTACAAACATGAATTAGGAATTTTTTTTCTTGTTCTTTTTTTTCCAAAACACAATTCGTTATTTCACGAACGATCACTTCGTATAAGAAGGCCGTGTTTCTTTTTTTATTGTGTTTACTCTTCATTTTTTTCTTCCTTGTTGAGTTTCTTGTTTTCTAAAGATTTTATCAACTGCTTTAAACTGTTGCTATTAGACATAATTTGCTGTTCTATATTGTCAACCGGTTTAATTTCTGTTCCTTCTGTAAGTATTTCTTCATTATAACTATTTTCATAATTTTCATAAATACCATTACCAAGACTAAATAATTCTTGGGCTCCTGCTCCCCAAACATTTCTCATCGAGCCGCCGCCCATTTCTTTATTAAATTTAGATTGATAGTTTCTTGTTCTAGCGCCATCTGGTCGTCTATCGCCACCACGGAATTTAACTGGAAGATACATCTTTCCTCTTGATGCCGGTGTTGAAGTTAATCTATCGTCTCGTTTACCCGGCGCCGCTAATAATGGACTTGCTTTTTCTTTGCCAGCTTCGCCACCGGGAGTAGGAGTTGGTGTAGGTGATGATCCCGCTCCAGCTGTAGGTGATGCTCCACCGGGAGGTTCTTGACCTGCTGTTAAAGCTCCAAGATCAATGCCGGTACCACCACCTGGTGATGGTGGGCCTCCAATTGCTCCTCCACCTGGGACACCACCTTCTCCAGCGCCAGATATACCGCCTGCTATACCACCGGCAGCAGCGGCGGCTTCTTCAGCACCAGATTTCTCTACAGCAGCTTTAAACTTAAAGTCATAGAACATTTCGCGTTGATTTCTCAAGAATTGTTCGTCAGTCATACCAAAGATTTTCTTTGCTACCCAACGCTTACTGAAATATCCCTCTGTTGCCGCAGTGGCAACATCAAATTTGGTTTTCCAAGTTTCTAATTCTTGTAATTCAGCGATTTTACTTGGATTATTTAATCTTAATTTAAATTTAATTAAATCTTCGTTTCTATATCCAAGAACATAAAGATGAATGATACCGATCTTTTCTAATTCACTAACAACAGATCTTTGTAGACGCTGAATTGTTCTAGCAAAACGAATATCTTTTTGTGCCAGAGTTGCTTTGTCTTCTTCTCCACCTTCACCGCGAGCAAGATAACTTTGTGGAATTTTGATAGCAGAAAATAGTTTATCTCGTAGATATTTTACATCATCAATATCGCCGGTATATTGACCGCCAGCAAGGCTTTCAATTTTTGTTGATTGCTGACCGCGAACTGGAATGAAATAATCTTCTTCAATCGAAAGAGGATTGTATCTTAAATCAACACGACCAGTTTTTTCGTCAACAACTTGGTTGCGTTTTAATGATGTCATTGCTTTCTGCATGAACTGCTCTATATCGTTTGGAGCAACATTTCCAACATCGATATAAAAAACACGACGTTCAGCAGAACGAACAATACGATAAGCCATCATGGCATCTTCTAATAGGGTTAATTGGCGCCAAATACGGCGGGCTGGTTCAAGAACAGAAGTTCCATATGGGGCATACTTATCATTTCCAAGAATACGGAAATGACCGATTTGCCAATTTTCAAAAGTCATTCCACCACTATTCCATTGGAATTGAACGTAATTTGGATTTTTTTCATCTTCACCTTCAATACGCTCAACTTCATATGGAGGAAGACCAATAGCATTTTTAATTCCATCTTTATCATCAATATCTAGATAAAGAAAGAAATCACCGAACTTACACATTGTTCGGGACCATCCGAAAAGATTAAATTCAATATTTAAAATATCATAATAAAGACCGTTTAAGACATTCTTTATTTCTTCATTCGGACAATCGATTGTTAAAACTTTTTCTAATGAATTACTTGTTGTCATTTCGTCAGCATATATGTCAAGTGCTGACGCAATTTCTGGTGTATATTCCATTTGTTCGAAGTCAACATATCTTTCAGCACGGTTTTGATTAGCCATGCTTTGAGAATGAACGTATGAGAATGGATTATAAGAGGACTTTTTAAATTGTTGTCCTTGTGCTGATTGAAATTTGTATCGATCTAATCTGCGGCGGCGCTCACTTTTATAATTTTGTTGTCTACGATTGATTATCGGACCAGAGAATAACTTTGTAAGTCTCTTGAATAAGTTATTATCTTTGTTATAGGGACTTCTTTCTTGGTTGATCGCTCCTTGTTTTGAAGGCATCATGTTTCTGTAATCGTTTTTATTAATTGGTTTATTTGTGTCAGCCATTTATTTATCCCTTGTAAAGCCACTCATACATTTTGTAGAATTCTCTTAGCTCTTTTACATTAACTCTTTTTTCGTCAATTGAATAACTTTTATTATACCCAACTTGACCTGGAATTTTTGTTTGAACTCGTGTATTCGCCATAGTTATAGCACTAAACATAGCTTTTGTATACTCGGCATCTCGCTGAGAACTTGTTAATGCTGTATCTCTAACCCAACAAGCAATAGCCATAGACATAGTTAAATCGTCATTTCTATTCTTCATTGCTTCTGGTCTTCCATTATTCCAAATAAATGTCGACAATTCTTCTGCTAAACGATTGGAATATATTTTAATTACTTTATTTCTAATAAATTCTTCTAATTTAGATACGATAAGTGGACGAGTTTTTAATGTTGTTGTAAACCCTGGAACACTATTCGTCATACTTTCAGCTTGTAATTGCTCTACGAATTCGTGTGTTGATTTAATAGAAAAATAAAGATTTGGATATTTTCTTTCTATTAATTTATCAAGAACATTATAACCAATATTGTTGTTTTCTACAACCAGCAAAGCATTATTATATTCTTTGCCGGTTTGTAATAACATATCAGCATAAATATCTGGCGCTACTTTGCCTTGATATTCGGCAACTTGTTCCATAGTTTGTAATTTTATTATATGAAAAGCAGAATAGTCTTTTCCATCGCCGCGAGCAACATCAGCGACCATTAAATAACTAAATTCTGGTTTTGCTTCTTCCCATATCCAATAATTACGATCAAAACCGGTTCGATATTTTGGCTCTATTACGCCTTCTCTTATTTCTTGTAAATCTTGCGAATTAATTACACCTTCGCCGGATGCGTTAAAACTACACTCATATTCTTGTGCTATATCTCGCCTATTCATATTGCGAGTAGCAGCTTCGAACCAATCACGATCACGATCCGGATGTGCGTCCCAATTTAATTTGATCGCATGAAAGTCGTTCATTGCGCTTTCAGCATTCGTATATGTTTCATGAAACCAATTACCAACACCATTTGGGGTTGAAATAGCAATACAACGACCACCGGTAGATAGTGTTGGGAATATACTTTTCCATAGATCTTCCATGCCTTCAACGAAAGCTGCTTCGTCAATAACAAGCAAGCTTAAGGCTTCAGAACGACCGGCACTTTCGCTTGTTGATGAAGCTTTGATCCATGAACCATTATTTAATTCAAAACTATTTCTATTATCAATTGATATATCGGCAATACGCATCCAATCTGGAACGTTCTTTATCATCTTTTTAACTTTTTTAACAAGATTTGCGGCAACATCTAATTTAGTTGCGACAACAAGAACGCTTTTTTGTCGACGAAAAAGTAGCGTCCAAGCAATATAACCCGCAACAGCGGTCGATAAACCTAACTGGCGGGCTTTTAAAACTATATTAAAACGGAAATCTTCAAAATCTTTTATGGTTTGACTTTGATAACCATAAAGACTGAAAGGAATTAAACCTTTTTCTGGATGTGCGATTTTACAAAAGTTATTAATAAAGTATGTCGGATCACGACCACACTTTTTTATTTCTTCCTTGACTTGATCTTTTGTAAGAGCATAACTCATATATCATCTTAAATTAACTGATATTATCTTTCCGCGTTTTTTCGGTGGCTCTATTTCTGGATGAACCATTTTACCAGTTTCTGGATCTTCTACTTTTTCATGAGAATAAAGAGCATCTTCTTCTACGCCAGATTCTTCTAATTCTTGTTCTTCTGGACTTCCACCCTCGGTATTCTTTATTGCTCTTCTTAAAATTTTGTTGCCTTCTTTATCTGTTAATTCTTCTAATTCACTTTCATCAAGTTCAAAAGTATTTTTTTCGTGAAGTTCAACTTCTTCACGAATTATTTCTAATAATCTTGTTTTTGAAATTTTCATTTCTTAAATCCACCTAATTTAAGCCATTTTTGTAATTGTTGACTGCGCTCAACATCTTTTGGATCTTCTAATTTTGGCATATCAACATTTTTAATTTTATAATGACATTGTGCCGTAACGAAAACTCTTATTCTTGATGTTTCTTCAACAAGCATTTTTACATCGCCATATTTTTCAACATTTAATTCTTTACCAGCAACTTTTTTAAATTCTTTTTTAAGATATTTAAGAGCTTCTGCGATATGTGCTTCAACATCTTCACCAAGTTTTGGACTATGTGCTTCTTCAAGCTTTAATTCTGAGTGATAACTAACAATCAAACAAGGAAATGAACCAACTTTACTGGCATGATGCGTTACGCGCGCACGAAAACCATCAAGGAGACGGCAATCACAGCTTGTAAGTGCTGGAACGTCTTCACGACGCAAACCTGCTTTTATTGGTTCGCCTTTTTCATCGCGCGCACCATCATAGGTTTGAGCCATTACTTGGGAAATTCCCTTTATTACATCCATTAATTCAGCCATTTAATACCGTCTCCTTGTGGTTTATAATCACTCTTCTTTTTTTGCTTCTTTAACAGTATCAAGAGCAGCAACGCGAAGTTCCTTCAACAGTTTCGCAACCGCAGCGGCATCTTTGCGTAAACGTGTAGCGGCTGAACGGTTTCCCTTGTCGACTTTTACAGCGTCGGCTTTACAGCCTTCTAATACTTTTAATACTTCTTCTAATTTAGATACTACCATTTAACATCACCTTCTTTCTTTCTTGCCAAAGTTCTTCACGACCTTCAACATACTTTATATAGCACTCATAACAACAATCGTATTTGTTCATATAAACATCATCTTTTAAACTAAAAGAATAACGCTTACAATCTTTCACAGGACAAACCCTGCTGGTTTTCGTAGTAATTAGTTTTTTCTTTATTAAAAACCCGTTTTCCTCAATTGTTTCTTGAATTTGAGATTTTTCTGAGATTATTTTTGCTTGTTCTTTTACTTGTTGGATATAATCCGCTTCTTTTTCTTTGTTCCAATTTGCTTTTGGATTATGAATAGCATTTTCACCGTATTTTTCTTTTACGGCTCTTTCTACTGCTGCTATTTTATCCCAATCTGTCATTGATTTACCTGATTTATTACCAAAACTATACTTATGGAAACAGCTGCGGCTGTTGCGGCTCCAGCCACGACTCCACCAGCAAACCAGTAAAGATTACTACCACTATCAGAAACTGTTTCGTATAATCGGTCTTCTTGAACATCTCTTAGTTTACTTATTTCATCATACTTACTTTTTTCATAAGAAAGTTCATTTTTTAATAAATTCTTTTCATATTCGCATTTATTTTTTTCTAATGATACAGCAGCTTCTTGATTGATCTTACAAATTTCTGCGGCTACTTGTTTATCGGCTAATACTTTAGCAGCTTCAAGTTTTGTTAAAAACACACCAGATTCTGGTGCTGGTTGATCTTTTTCAAGAGCAACTTGAGCAAGTGCGGTATTTGCAAACATTAAAGTAAATAAAAATAATATTATTTTCACAATTTAAACTCTTCTTTCATTTTTGCAGCTAATTCTTCTGCTGTTTTATCTTTTAATTCTTCAACAACTTTTATTTTTGTTGTATTTACTTTTGCAAGTTCTGAATCGCGTTTTTCTTTTATTTGTTGAACTTTTTCTTCATAATTTTTAGCAACTTTTTTATCTTTTTTTGTTTTCTTTTCCGATAAATTATCTATTGTATCAACTCTTTTTCTATAATTTTCAGCAGTATCTTTTAATACTCTTACTAGTGAAGCTAATTTAGAATTTTCTACAAAACTTACACCTATAACCATAACGGTTAATGCCAGAATAACAAGTAAATACCAATATTTTTTAATTGTTTCAAAAACTGAATTTAAAAATTTCATTCATCTCTCCCTGAAAATATCTCCAATACAACAGTTATAAACAAAATAACCGCCAGCACATTAAATGCAAGGCGGATTATTTTAGAGTAAACTTTCTGGATTATTTTTGGCTGGTTGTCCTGATTTTGCTCTTGCATAATCTATTGCAAAGTTAGCAACAGCTTGAGTGCCTATATAAACCATGCTTATTTGTACCCAATCTTCGCCAGTTATAAAACCAAATGGAACACCAGCAGTAGCTACAAGCCATACAAGCAGCTTTCTGCTGACCATTTTTCCAACTAATTTATCCAAAACTTGTTGTTTATATTTTGCCATACTCATTCATGCCTCCACATGTGCATAACCATCAATATTATCAATAGTTATTTGTAGATCAGCAACATCTTTGAGTTCTGGAAGATGTGAAATCAATATAATTGTTTTAAATTGACTCTTCAACATATCAATTATACGCATAAAACCTTCCATATTCTCTTCATCAAGTGCAGTTGCTGGCTCGTCAAGTATAAATAGAGAGGAAACTGGAAGAGTTGTCAATTTAGTTAATGCTAAACGAATTGCCATAGCGGCCAAACTCTTTTCTGCGCCCGAACAAAGTTCAAGTGGACGAGCATCGTATTTTGGGTGCTTGATAAGAATATCAAGTTTCTTACCATCATCCTCAAAGAAAATTTCAAAACTAACAATGTTTGAAAGTATCTTTGCTATTTCTTCATTAATTACTGGTAGTTTCTTACGAATAATATCATAACTAATACCATTACTATGCATGGCTTTTTCAAACATGGCAATAGCAGCATATTCATCACGCAGTTTTAGCATTTCTGCTTTTGAAGCTTCTAGATCTGTATATTTTTGTTCTAATGAACCATATTCACGATGTAGTTTTAGAATACTTGCTTCACATTCTGCAAGTTTCTTTGCAAGCTTTGTTTTATCTGTTAACAAAACATTTTTATTATCGTTTAGTTCTTTTAGTTTTATAGCTGTTTCTTCGTTTTTATAATAATTTTGAATTTTGTTTTCAAGTTTTTCAGCAAGACCTATTGATACAATAATTTTACCATTTAGTTTTTCACTATCAAGTTTTTTACCAGAAATAATACCTTCCATATTTCGGATCTTTTCCAGTATAACATTTCTGGTTGCGATAGATTTTTCTAACTCTTCTGGTTTTAGAGCATCAATTTCTTCTTGAACACGCTGTTTTTTCTTGCTGGAGATATCAACAAGTTCATTTTTCTTTTCTAAATCAGTTTTCTTGGCAAAAGCATCAGTCAAGAACTTGCATGTAGGGAAACTATCACCACATGGAACTTCATCAAGAATTTTAATAGCTTTTTGATCACGAGAAATATCTTTTTCAAGATCATTTATTTCACGCAATACTTTGTCAAGTTCTTTATTTTTATCTGATATTGTTTGCTTTTTCTTATTTAAGTCGTCAATTTTAATATCGGTGATAAGTTTTGAAGCACTATCTAATGCTGCTTGTTTTTCTTCAACAAACTTTGTATTTTTAGCAATAGTTTTTTGCCACTCTTTAATATCATTATCTATTGAAGCAAGTGAGGCTTTGGCGTTATCAACATCAACTACATCAATTTTTGGAAATGATGCAATTTCAATATTAATAGCATTAATACCATCAGTTAGCTTTTTAATATCTTCTTTTATCTCTTCACATTCTGCTGTTTGTATTTCAGCCAGTTTTTTACTTTCAGAACCGCGAATAAGCGTTTGTGCAATTTCTTTATCATAATCTTTGCTTTCAAGACGCTTCAAAGCAGCCTTAAGTTCTGTAGCGTCATTATTTGATAGTTTGTATTTCTTTGCAAATAACTCAAGATCAAGAAACTTACCAAGAATTTCTTTGCGACGAGTTGAACCCTCGTTGATAAAGTCAAGAGAACCCATTTGTGAGGCCATAGAAGTGAAAAGAAAATCTTCTAAGGTTCCAAATATTTTACGAATATTCTTGTCGGTTTCATTACGATCAAGGCCGTTGAGATTTCCTTTTTCGTATTTCGTACAATCTTCGGTTTCTTCAATATCGCAAACGCTAAATGAAACATCTGTTTTAGCTTCAAGTGTTTCTTCGCCAGCAAGTTTTTTTAGATATTTTTCTGCAGTTCGTTCAACGATATAAAGTTTATCATCAACAACTATTTCAACTTCTGCTTTCGCATTCTGCTGATTTTGGTTGATAATGTTTACATTTTTACGAACATTTTTACTTGTTGAGTTTTGAACTCCCCAAAGTAAACTATCAATAATACTTGATTTACCTGAAAAGTTTTTGCCGAATATACCGACAACACCTTCAAGTTTATCAAAGTCTATTTTATTTCCTTCTCCATAATTGAAAAGGTTGTCCCATTTTAGGGATTTCAAAGACCAACGAACATTACGAGAAACTTCTTCATTTTCTTCGGCAATTGAATTATATTTTTTATTTATCTCAAATACTTTCTGTAAAACTTCTTCTTTTGGACTGTAATCTTTTAGATATTCACGAAGCAGTTTTTCTTGTGTTTGTAGATTACGTAAATCATCTGTATCAATCTTTTTGATTGTATCGCTGATATCAATACGCTCTGTTGCCTTATTCAAGAAGGCGACGCTCTCTGGAACGTATTTAACCTTGATTACATCAATTGTTTTGCGAATGTCGCTTACAGACACGTTGTGTTCGCAAACAACGCGTATACGCGAATCTGGTTTGATATAAACGCTTTCGTCAAACTTACCACTTTCATCAAGTTTGATTGTGATAAATGGACGAGGATGAGGAATAACAATATGACGAACATCAAATTTATTTTTATCTTCAATTTCCCAAATTAAAAAACCTTTATCATCTGTTTCGCCATGGTTCTGCTGAATAGTTGAGCCAGGATAACGAACACGACCCTCTGTATCAACAATTTGATTTGTCTTGTGAATGTCGCCAAGAAAAGCATAATCATGACCTTCAAAAATAGAAAGTTCGTGATCTGAATGTTCTAATGTATAGCCAATATCAGTTGATACACCGGCAATAGCACCGTGATAAAGAGCGATATTGATACGATTTGGATCTGATGGTTTTACCCATTTATCTTCATCAATAAGCGACATTACGTTAAAAGCAAGTTTATCGCCAATCAATCTTTCACCGGAATATTTCCAAAGAGTTAAGTTTTGATGATTGAGAGCAGAAACGATAGGTGAGATGCTGTCTTGGCGAGTATCGTTTTTTAGATTTGTGTCGTGATTACCAAGAATAATATATGTTGGTGCGATATCAGCAAGTTCTTTGAGAAACCAAGAACACATTTCAACGAATTCTGGTGAGATTTGATTTTTTGTATGGGCGATATCGCCCGTGTGGACGATATAGTCAGGCTTTTCTTCGCGGAGAAGAGAAAAGATTTTATTGAATACTTCACGATATTCTTCGTGATATTTTAGATTTCTTATATGTGTATCACTAATCTGTACGATTTTCATTTTAAATCCATTTCTACAATAGAATAATTTCGTGAATTTGTTTGATTTTTTATAAATTTTTCTGCTTCTTCTTTTCTTCGGAAACAAGCAACCAAATCTGTGTTGCTGTACCAAACTTCTATTACCACATATACTTTCATACTATTCCTTGTAATTGGTATTTGAAAAGACTATCTGCTGTCATTGGCAATGCTTCTGCTTTACGTTCCGCAAATTCTGCTTTCGTCATACTACCAACATCTTGAAATCCACGAACATCAATCTTATAAAGTTCAATACCATATTGGAGCATATCGCGGATCAAGTATTTCGCTTTTTTCTCCGCATCCGGATCAAGCGCAACATAAATCGGCGTGTCGTGTTTCGCAACTTCCTGAAATAAGCGGCTGGTTTCGGGTAAAGTTGAACCGAGAAGGGGTATAGCATTACCAGCTACAATAGCATCAAACGCGCCTTCTGTCAAGGTCAAATCGTTATCCCAATCAACATAAAGTTCATTAAAAATAATTGAGTTTTTGTGGAGAGATGGATTTTTATATTTCATCCAATCATCACGATAAGAGCGACCAACAAAATAATTTATTTTTCCTTCAAGATTAAAACTGGGAACAATAACTCGTCCAGCATATTCTCCATCTGGGCAATAACCTATTTTCCATTTAAGAATATCTTCTTTGCTTATTCCTCTTTCATAAAGGTAGCGAAGTGGAATATTGCTTAATGAATTATGTTTTCCAGTTAAGGTAATAAATTCTTTAGGGAGATTAATTGTTGTTTCATTTTCTTCTTCCCATCCAAATAAAGTATCTGAAAAATTAGTGGAAGACAAATCAATTTTGTCGTCAAACTGACCCCATTCTTGTTTGTGTTTATACGAACCATAACGCTTTACCAGCCTTGTTAGAGTTGTTCCTGTGAAATTGCATACCCAACATTTAAAAACATTTTTACGGACATTACAGGAAAGTTTTGGTTTATGATGTTTACATTTTGGACAATAAAAAAGCAACTCCCCACCAGAACGATGGGGAGCGCCAAGAACATCAATTAGGATTTCTTCTTTTTTCTGATCCGACATCTCTACGAGACTAGCAGCTACGACGCTACAAGTCAAGCGCACATAAAAAACTCTCCCCGCTGTTTAAACGAGGAGAGATAATATATCAATCTATTATTTTAAATTATATCAAGGAGGGGTGCCAGTGCCGGTGCCAGTGCCGGTGCCGGTGCCGGTGCCAGTGCCGGTGCCAGTGCCGGTGCCAGTGCCGGTGCCAGTGCCGGTGCCGGCACCGGCGGTCGTTCCAGTACCACTAACAACGACGGTATCTGTAGCACCTTCAGATAATGTTATTGTTAAAGTAGCATTTCTAGAACTAGCCTGAACTGGATTAAACACAACTTGAATTGTTGTATTTCCGGCGCCGCCTGTTAAATTACCGCTATCTGGTGAAACGGTAAAATCAGATGTATCACCGCTTTTGGTTATTGTGAAAACTTCAGTACCATTACCAGAGGCACTGATTGTGAAACTTTGTGTTATTGGTGTACCAACATTTGACGAACCAAAACTCAAACTTGATGGGCTTCTTGTTAAAGCAAGAGGCGGCTCTTTATAAAAAAACATTTTTAAAATCCTCCGAATAAATAAAGAAAACATCCTATAAAATAGGATTGTTATATAATTAGTTTTCTTTTTTTGTTTGTAAGTATCCTGCTCTCGCTATTATCCAACTATCAGCCATATCGTAATAATAATCTCTTATATTTTGGCTATTCTTTTTCTTTTCAACTTTAAACCAAGTTTGATTTTCTAACATCCATTCCATAACTTGTTGTTTGGCTGGTTTTCCTTTAAGGATTTTTATTCCACAAGTTTTTCTTGCTGTTGTTGAACCAATATATTTAACCTTTATCGCCATCTCTTCCCAAATCATCCAACAAAGAATGCCATTAAATTTGGCAAGTGAAAGAATTGTTTTTGCGGATGAAAAACCCGGACAAAATGCCTGTAGACTTTCTTCAACAAAGACTTCGGTTATTGGATATTTTTTTTTTAATTCTCGTATTTCTGCTTTTGCTCGTTGTAGTTTATCAAATACATCATCTTCTTTGAACTTCCAACAATCATTTAAAATAACATTACCACTATAATCTAAAACGGTTATACCAGTACAACTTGTTGAAATATCTAAACCTAATATCATCCTACACCCGCAGAACCAGACCAACTATTAACAAGTTCAGTTGCTGGAATATTTGTTAATCCAGCTAACACACTTGCTGATAATGGAGTTGCATTATTGCTCATTAGATACATTTTAGTCAATTTTATTTCAGCTGTAAAGGTAGTAGATGCGGGAATCAAATAATGATTTGAACCCTTTACACCAGCATCGCTAAAACCTAATCTCATGATACCAGCAGTAGTATTATTAATTGTTATAAATTTAGTAACTTGTGGAAAAACTACTTCTAAAGCGACTGAACCGCTAGCGGGAACGGCAAGTGAAGAAGTAGCAAATGGTTTTCCAGATACTTGATAGCTGGCAGCATTACCTATACCTGGTCTGTGTAAACTCATGAAATCTGTTGACATATTATTCTTTATCCTCTGTTATAAATAGGTTGCTCTTTTTAGAATGCGTCTTCTACGAATATTTGGAAGTCATCAAAATAGGTTCGACAATTTGTATCAGCTTGACTTCTAGCAGAAAATCCATAAGAAGCTGTGCTTACTGTTCCAATTACAGGCGCGCTACTAATTGTATTATAAGAACCCCATGGAACGAAATTGTTTCCATCTACTGTTAGTTCTGTTGTGTATACTTGACTCCATGTATCTGGTGTACTCAAAGAAGCAGTATATAAAGTTATTATATCTTTGAAGATTCCACTAGTAGGTGCTCCGTTTATTATACTATTTACATGAACGGGAACAATATCCATTCTTAAACCAACCCACTTATTTATACCAAGATTAGTGAATCCAGATATTGCTACCGAAGTAGCGCCGGTATTTGCTTTATAATTCCCAAAATTATAATAAAGAGTTCCATTATTTTGATCTCTATATCCAAATTCATATCCGGAATATGGATATGAATTATTAGTCATATAATCTGCTGTATTATATCCATTATGTTTCGCCAACAAACTAACTCTTTGGTAATCTGAAAAACTACTATCTGTAAATCTAGCCCACAATCTTAAAGATACTGATTTCGTCTCTGGAATATTGGTTAATACTCCTCCACTCACAGATGAGCTTACAAAATATAAACCATGTATGGCAGCAAAACCAGAGAGATTTTCCTGATTATATACCCTACAATTAATAGAAGAAGTTAGCGGATTTGATAGATCACTATTTAAAATAGCTGAACCGGTGTAGTATGTTCCGCCTGCGTTATCTGCATTTCCAGCTGTAATCAAAAAATCACTTTGAGACATGTTTAAAAACTCCTATTAATATATATAAAAATAATTACCAACCACCACTTCCAGTTTCAAAACTATCTGCGAAATCTGGTGATGTAAATGTTGTGTTGCCGGAAAGAACAGTTGTTATATCAACAGCGTCATTCCAATTGCCTTCAAATTCAAAACTATCTGTGAAGTCTGGCGATGCAAATGTTGAAGTTCCAGAAAGAGCAGTTGTTATATCAACAGCATCATTCCAATTACCGGCAAATTCAAAACTATCTGTGAAGCTTTGAATTGAACTTGGCGGGGGGTCTGGTTCGATTAAGAAATCAAATAATCTAGCGCCATCTTGTGAGATTGAATCGTTGTTATAATATAGGCTTCCGGAATAAGTTAAAACTCTTATTCTTGGATGAGCTTTTATACGATTTACAAATATGTCGCTACTTTCAAATTTTTTTAACATTTTACATATCCATTTTTAATTTAAATGTATAACTATCTAATTCTCTTTTTCTTACCGGATTTGCTAGTTTGGCAACACCTATTAGATTTTTTTGCTCATCGTATATTGCTATTTTCGAAATATAAGTTGTTTTCTTGAAATCGGGCTCTTCGTCAACAAAAGATGAACTAACCATATTTTTTATTAATAATTTACTATTTTCTATATAACCAAAACTTCCAGTTGTTGGTTGTTGTTCTTGCCCGTATTGAATATAAGTTGGATTGTTTGAATGATTTAATTCACCTTGTTGAGCGTGGGCCAACATTGTTATTGTTGGTATATAATTTGTTCCTTCAAAATCTAATAAGAAACTGGAAGAAGGAGTTAGGTTTACTTCCGATGAACCGGTGTTCATGAAATATTTCCACGATGCGGAATAAAAAGACGAATCTAAACCAAACTTATCTGTATAAGTTGAATGAAGACTCCAAGAGCCGGTTAATAATATAAAGCCTTCTTTATATAAAACAACACCAGCAACACTACCAGAGCCATTACTGCCACTTGGACCAACTTGTATTAATTCGCCATTTCTATTTATATCTTCCAATTCTGCTATAAGAGTTCCAGTTAAATACCATTTACAATTTATACTACCTTTGCGGATCGAAGAACCATAAAAAATAGATGGTATTGTTATAAGACTTATTTCTTGTGTTTCTTTGTTTCCCAAAGAAGAGCTATAAGCAAAATGTGGGCTTGAATAAAGATAATAATCTAGTGTATTTTTTAATGCTTTAACATAATCTCTGTCTTGATAATCATAAACATGATATCTTGTTATGTTTGCTGTATATGGATATTCACTACCAGTAATAACATCGCCATATTGAAATTGGCTAAAATTATTAGCGGAAACTGTTTTAAAATTATTTAAATTTCCGTCTTTTGTTATAAATTGTTTTGGTCTTGCCATAAATAAAAACTGCCTAAAATAAATAGGCAGTTTCTTTGTTTTGTTGATTTTATACTAAATAAGGATTGTTCTTTTCGGTCCACTCTTCAAATATCATTCCATTCTCTTCATAATATTTTTGTACTGCTGAAAACTTGCGGAGTGTAAAGCAACTTTCTTACACCGGTGTAAAACTAAAAATCCAATCTAACTCTTAATATCATTTCATTTGTCGGATCTTTCTTTAGAGGTTCACTTAATTTAGCCACAGCAAGTAATTCGTTATCTGCTGAGTAAAGACCAACTGAAGTTATATAACTTACAGGATTGTCGATAGCATTATTCTTGACAACAATCTTACTTGAACTTAAATATGTTGGATTAGAACTATAATTAAATTCATTATGGTTTAATCTACAGAAATAAATTGTTGAATTAAGCTCTGTTGTATTGTTGAATTCAACATTATTTATTCTTCTTCTCAACGAATCAGCAGCAACCTGCATCGAACTTGTTTGGAAAAGATTGCTCACATTTCCAGTTGAGCCGGTCATAGTTGCTCCAACAAATAGTGAAGCAGTAAGAACAGCAATACCGGCTTGATAAAATAGCAATCCTACACCGGTTCCTTCAACAGCAGCAGAGCCGGTATATAAAATACCATATTCACCGGCTGGGGAATTTACACGATATTCATTTTGAGCGCCATAATCACCAACAACTTTTAAAGTTCCGTCATATGGAGTACTAAATGAACCGGTTCCAAGACTTAATCTAAATGTATCTTTTTTGATTTCATCTTTAACAAGAAGTCTTGAGAAGTTTACGAAAAATACTTCTTTTAATTTTGGACCGCCACCAACAATATTGCCATCTTGATCAAATTCAAGTATGCTTCCAGTGATATCATTACCAGCAAGAACTTGCGCCATTTGATTATAGACATTTATTTTTTTAGCATTTTGTTGATTCAACGAACTTGATAATGCTGAATTTGGACTGAATCCAACAGTTATATCAAATATATGATTTGCTGATGAACTTAGATAAGGATAATCATATACAGATTGAAACATGCCGTGAGCATAATTTTTAATATTATTATCTGAATATGTTCCCGATACTATTGTTCCTGTAATTGGAATTGATTCGTGTAATAATGTTCTTGTCGAAACAACATCGTTATTTAGAAATGTTTTATATATTGTTGCCATCTTTTTCTCCTAATCTATCAAGTTGGTGGTGTGTATTTTATAAATCTTACAGGAATATCAACTCTATAGCCTGTTGTAGCGCCAATTACTCTGATATTTGTATCGATATATTTTACTGGTTTTGTGCCCTCTTTTAAACCAGTAATATTATCTTCTCCACCAAGTTGATCAAACAAGAAAGTGGTATTCTGTAAGTCAATTGATGATCTAATAGAAAAATTTAATCTTGTTCCTCTTGGACCGGTTATAACTTGTCCATTACCAGCAGCATTAGTTAAATTATCTATCTCATTAACAAAAGCAGTATCGCTTCCAAGTGAAAAGAAATAACTCGCTATATTATCATCATCTATATAAGAAGCTCTCGCAACCGTGCTGCCATTTTGTCCCGGAGCAATAATATTGCCAAGTCGATTATCAATTTCTATAATATATTGAGTTTCAATTAAATCAGCATCTAGTCCATTTGTTGGAGAAACTTCATAATTTGTATCTAAACCTTGATCTATTTGTACATAATTATTTGTTGTTTCATTTACGGTTACGCCTTTTAATGTGCCAACAACTGTTGTACCATCGGTCGTCAACATTATATCTTCTGTAGTTTCATCAACGGCGACCAAAAAAGAACCATTAGCATATCTTTTTGTTAGGCTGTTTATTTCATTTAATTTAAGAACTGGGAGATACAAAAGATTATTTCTTGATATTGTCATCAATTTTGATTTAAGACCGGCAGCGTTATCTGTAAATGCCTCAAGAATTGGTGTCTGTAATATACTCAAATCATAATAAGCAGAGCCGCTTGTATTATTTTTGTCGTAGAGACGATAATTTATTTCATCATCACCAAGAGCAAACTTGGCAACTCTAAAGCTTCCATCGCCTTTTGCTAATCTGTATCTTCCTGTATCTGTTAATACAGCATCCAAAATTATGTCGCCACTGTTATCAAGAAATGCCATTATGTATTCTCCTACGGTATAAATAGTGTTTTATGGATATTATTCTGGTTTGTAATTAAATTTAAACTTAAATTCACATTTTTTACCAGTTTGTTTTGAAGTTAACACCATTTTAAATGTTTTTCCCCAAGGAACAGCAACATCAGACAATCCAAGTTTTATTTTTCTTAATGATTGTTGTGCTGTTGTATCGTTTTGTATTTGTGAAGTTTCAGAATTTAAAAATGTATGTTGAGAAGCTGGTTTTATTTTGATAAATCTTCTTATTTCTTTTACATTTGAATATGTTGGTTTTTCAAATTCATAATTTTTAATTATTGGAAATACCATACCTTTTTCATTCACCATTTCAACTTCGAATATTTGACTTGGATTGGATAATTTTTCGTGAGTATCTACTGTTCTAAAACAATAATAATATTTTTTATTTGGTTCTATTGTATCAATAAAAGTTGCCGCACTAGCATTTTGTATGGTTGCTGGATCCACATCAGTATTTACTAATTTTATAAATCCTTTTGAGAAATCAGAATACGAATTTGGTTTATTTTCTAATTTCATAATTTCAAATCTTTTTGCTATATCATCAGATTTATATAAAACAGTATTGTTTAAGTTTCTTTTATATAAAGATGTTATTTGTTGATCTGAGTTTAATATATTGATCGGTTCTAATTTTTCTTCCCCAGTTCTTCCATTTAAGAATAATCCAATTTTATTATCTACACCAAAATAAGGCACAAACAATATTTCTGGAGATAGAGGAGGAGTGTCAGCAACTCTTTTTGTTGCTGACAAAAGTTCAACTTCCATTAAATTGGCTTCTGGTAAATTTTCAACATCAATCTTAAAGGTATCGGCAGTTGTTCCTTGGTTATTGTATTTTTGAGTTATTCTATTTCCCAAAACAAATTGATAAGCAAATATTTTATATACATATTCTTTTTCGTATTTAACTTGAGTATCTACAATGCTTAATACATCTAAATCTGGATTGTTTGGAATCCAATAATTTTGTATAGGCGAATTACTTCCAACTTCGTATTTTGATATTCTAAATGCTACTGTCTCATTATAACATTTTTTACCATCTAGAATATCTCGATATGTTCTATAGCTGCCTCTTACAAATGTATTTAATTTAGAATTAAATATAATATTTCTCAATCCATTTACAAAACTCATAGAGTTTGTATTTGTTCTCATATATTTTGTTGTATCACCTATAACAGTATAGTCTGATTTATTTAAATCTATTGGACTTTGTTTAATATCTTCCAATAAATCAGAAATATTTAAAATATTTATATTTTTTCTTTTTGAACTAAATGTTTGACTTGTTTCTGTTTGTTGATTACCTGGATTTATTTTTTGAGTAAAAAGTGTTTCTGTAATAATAGATTCTTTGGATTGAAATCGCCTCTGAGAATACAAATCATATAACTTCATCATAAAGCTATCGAGCAAATCTGAATCCATCAAGGTTCTTGTTATAGTTGTTGTTTTGTCTGTTGGAATCGATAATTCTACCGACATTGGAAACATATATTTCTTTTTATTTATTTCATTTAATTTGCTTGTTGAATCAGATAATAAAATTATATTATTAAGTTTCTTATTATAAGAATTATATAAATTTTTATTAGTTGTTTTTAAATTTTCATAATTTAAACCAAATAAATCAAAATATTCTCCAATTCCATCTTTTATGCCAAAAACAACTCTTTCAGAACTGTTTAGTAAAAATCGATTCCCATTTTGTACTTGTCCATCCAAAGCCGCGAGTGAAGATAGGAAATCTTTATCTTCTGTTTTTTCTTCAAGGATGGCATTTAAAACATATAAATTTGGAAAAACATTTTCTTGTGATTCGGAATATTCTTTCGTAGCTATTTTTTCATATTCTTTAATATAAAAATTATAATTTTCTTTTATATCAATAATAGAAGCGCCAATTAAATTTAATGTGTTTAATAATTCAGAATTTTCAAAAGGTAATTGTAATGAAAAACTATTATCAAATAAATCAATATTTTCATTTACTAATTGTTCAAAATTAAATGTATTTTTATTTTGATTTAATATAGAACCAGTAAAAGAATCCCCGATTATAAAACTGTTTTTAAATCTTTCTGAGTCTTGTGAATTTCTAACTCTTAAATCTGAACCAAACCTAAAGGAATAACTCTCTAAAGAAGCACTGTTTAATGTAGCACTATTATCAAATGTGCTAAGTTTATCTAATCTTGTTGTATAGTATTTTTTAAAATTTAAATTTTTATAAAATTTTAAATTAGAGTTTGTATCGAGAACATAAAAAGAACCGTTAAAATACTTTATATGATCTGTAATTAAGCTTTTTTCTATACCATAATCTCTTGATAAGTTTGCTATTGGAACGGCATAATCATCTCTGTCTATTATTGTGGCAGTTCTGCCTAATCCAAGAAAAGGTGAATCTTGAAATGCTGATAAGTTAGGAGAAATCGATTGTTGCGATTGAGAATCTAAAGCGTTTATAGCGTCTTCAGATGGCTCTGGTGGCTCTTCTGTTGCTACGGTATTACCAGAATTATTATCATATGAAGGGATTTTAGGTCTAAACATATCTCTAACTGGCTCCGCTAAAGAAGTGATGCCACCTTGTGGTAATCTGCCTCTTAAATCAGCCAATCCGATTGCGCCAGAAGTGCCAGCAGCTGCTTGTGTTCCATTTTGTCCCGCTGCGGTGTCGTCATCATCTACACCTTGTTCGTTCATGTTGGCTAGAATGTTTTCTAAATCTCTACAGCCACTTCTAAAACCTAAAACAGATGGCGGTCTAATTTGTATAACACCTTCTGGTAATGTTTTTCCAGTTGAAAGCCAGCCAGCCTGATAATTCATTATATTAAAGCTAAAACCTCTTTCTTCTGCTGGAGGTTCATAGGAATTTCTTTCAGCATCGGCGGCGCCTTTACTTCTTATATCTAATATTTTATTTCTAGCATTTTGTTTTGCTGCTTCTTTTGCTGCCGCTATTGCTTGTTGTCTATTATTTGCCATATATATTCCTAAATAATTATATCACATTCCTCTAATTCTTGTTGCTCTTTGTCTTATATTCTGTTCGACTTGTGTTGTTTTTTTAGAGATATTTCTATTTGGAATATGATTACTGCTTCTAAAATTATTTGATATATTTGATTCTTGAACCGCCAAAGATAATGCTTGAGCAGCCGCAAAAGCAGATGCTGGAGTTGGTGGTTTTCCGACCTTTACATCTATATTTTTATTTATATCTTTTGCTACAATATCTTTAATATCTTTAATATTAGTTATTTGTCTGTTTCCGGAACTATCAGTTCTTATTATTTCAATACTCATTGGAATCATTGTGGGCGCTGTAGCTATATTTGTAGACTCTCTTATTCTTATTCCCGGAAAACCTTGTCTTAATGAATCTAATAAGTTTTCAACAATAGGATTACTAAATATTCTATCTCTTGTTAATGGTGGCGCTTCTGGTAGTGCTGTTGTTTTTATTATAAAATACTTATCATAATATCTTTTTTCTAAATCAGAAGAAGAGCGAATTTTTAAATTTAAATTTTCAAAAGACTTGATACGACATAATATTTCTTTTTCTGCTTGTATGCTATCAATATATTCTTTATCCAAGGTTTTCCAAATTGGATTATTTAAATTTAAATCATCGGTGTTTTCTATTTTTTCAAAACCACTTAAATATTGAACTTCAGCAATCATTTCAAAATTAAAATAATTTATTGTTTTATTTTTTATATAAGTTGAAAAATTAGCCGTATAATCTAGATTACCATTTATGTTTGTTGATAATTGTTGTGGTTTTAAAATCAAAGCTCTGATTTGATTTGGAATCTTGTTTAGTTTAGATACGCTAAAAGTTCTTCTTCCATCAAATCCTAGAACTCTACCATTTATGATTTTAATGCTATTAGCATTTTTATTCGCAAGTTCTTTAACATAATCTAATTCTGTATTGGAAATGATATTATTTATGTTAGCCGAAGAGTTTGTTGTGTATGATAAATTATTTGATTGTTTATTTCTTATAGCGCCAGAAGAAAGTGAACCCATCAAATTATTTAATGATTTTATATTAGAATTTCCAAGAACAACTGCGGAATCTGATGTTTGAAATTTGTTAATTGTAATACTAGCAAAATCTGAAAATAAATCATTTAATTTTCTCGATGTTCTTACTTGCTCTCTTACTCTGGCTGCGGTTCTTTCGGAAGGAGATAAATTGGGTCTTTCTTGTTGTTCATTAGAAATTCTTTGACGATTTTTTCCATTCACATCCAGTTTAAAATTTAAAATATCCGCATAAATAGAAAGAGCTTTTTCGTATTGCGTTGATGAATTATAAAAATTTTCTAATACTCTATTTTGTCCGGTATTGTTGTCGTTTTCAGTTCCAGAAAAAACAACAGATCTATTTCGAAAATCTAAACGAGTTGGAGTGAAAAAAGAATATTTTATATTTTCCGATACTGCTTGTTGTTCTCCGGAGAAATTAAGTGTTAAGTTTTCACCGGTAAAGAATTTAGACATCTCATTTGAAACTCTTTCAACAAGTTTATTTTTGTTTAAAACGGCTAATCCATCTTGCCTTCCTAATTCGCCTGGTGTTGTTGATAAATAATCGATATTAAAAGATTTTAAAAAGTTAGAATCAAATATTTCACTAAAGAACTTAACAACCTTAAAACTCTTACTTGTTCTAGAACTCAAAGGAGAAACAGCAGACACATCATTTCTGTTTTCTACATGTATATCAAATGTATTCGATAATGAAGATATAAAATAATCGATTAGTTCAATTATTTTTGATATTATACTTGGATTTGTTGAATTAGGCATTAAATTTGTTGATAGAAAATTAATCATATTTCTTCTATCATCATCGGTTTGTATGCTATTACTGAAAACATCTAAAGCAGTTCCAAAAATAGCAACAGAATTTACCCAAGGAGCAGTGGCAGCTTTATTTCCTCTATATTCTCTCAATAAATTACTAACTAATTGTGGAGAAAGTTTATTAGAAACTATATCATATCCATAATCAGTTATTACGGAATTATTTGAAGTTTCTTTTGGGGAATCTATGTGTGGATCTTGTGATTCTAATAAAAATTTTCTCATAGTTGGCTTACTAACTTTATTGTAATACTCAGTAAGCTGGTTTTTTGCCAAACTAAGATTTAGTAATTGATCTTTTATAACTTGTATCGTTCCATCTTCCAATTCAAATTCAATATAATATTGATAAACTCCATCACTTAATTGTTTAAAGGTTTTATCTACACCGGTAAAATATCTCATAAATTCATTATCATTATCGACAAGCAGTTCTGTTTCTCTTATGCTTGCCTTTTCATTATTTAAGTCTAATAAATTTTTCCAAGATATATCTTTTGTTTGTAAAATCAATTCATCGGGTTCATTTTCATCTAATTTTTCTAAATTTAATCTAGCACCGGTATTATCTAATAAAACAGAATTTTTTATTCTTCTTCTAAAAAGTTTTAAATCTAAAATTTTTGTATTTGAGATTGTTTCCCTTTTAAAAGTCTCGTTATTTGAATCGTATAATTTTGAAAATTTAGAATAATTTTTTAATATATTTACAAATTCAATACCAAATAAAAATTTAACATTTCCTTCAGAATCAATAGAAGAAAACGCATCAGTAAATTCAGACATATTTTTATCAGCTTTGTAATCAACTGATTGTATTTTAGTAAATTGCCTTAATGTGTTGTTTAAGCTAAAAGAATTTTTTATAGGAACACCTTGAGCATTATATTGTTGATTAAAATCTAAAAACATTCTTTCTATTTCAGCAAGGTTTCTGAAATCTTGTATTTTAGTGTTAGAAACTGTAATTCTGGAAAGTGTTATTGAGTTAGTAGTTTCATCGTCTCCACTTCTCCACTCTCCAGCATCATTTTGATGGACCGGTCCAGACCAAGCCACGCCATTATTATCAACATATACATAACTATAACCGGCTATTTTTGAATCTTGTATTATTACTTCTGAAACGACTTTACCGTTTTCTTCAAGTGATTCTCCTATATCATAGTCGATTCTTAAATCAGAACATAATGTTGGTAAATCAATAGAACAAACAGCAAAATACGCTAAATGTTGTGGTTCAACATTATTTTGTAATGAAAAATTTGCTTTATATGATATTTCGTATACCTTTTGTCCGTCGCTATTTGTATAGGCGGGATAATCTTTTATGTTTTTATTTCCAGTATCCGAAAGAGAAACGGCAACTCTTGTTGTTTTTGTTTCTAATAATCTTAATAATTCTCTTAAACTTTTCTTTCCAGTTAAATAAGAAAGTGCTTTAATTCTTGTATCTGCTGTTGATTTTTTACCTCTAGAAAGATTACACAATTGTATCATATCGTTCGAAAACGAAAGTGCCTCTGTTAATTGCGCATCAGTCGACTGAACAACATCGATTAAGATATATTTTTTAATATTTATATCATCAAACCAGCTACCAAAAAAATTATTATCTAATACTTCTTTTATGTTTAACTCGACACTTATTATTAGATTATCTGATTGATTTGATAAAGTAATTTTTTCAATAGATACTCTTGGAAGTATACCAGATAAAATTTCTTCTTGTGTTGTAGCAGCCACTTTTATACCTCTTTAACACTTCTTAACATCATCTTCGTTATAAGATGGTGAATACAAATCGCCTGAAGTTCTTTGTTGTTCGGCTAATTGTTCGTTATATTCCGCACAATCATACATCGGATCGTATAGCGTATTGTTGTCTTTCATCTTATTAATTAATTGGCAAATAAGATTTTTTTCTATTTCATTATCAATTAATATATTAAAAAAATTCTCAACTCTAAACTGATCTGTATTCTTTTGTTGATTTAAAATAGAACTGGTTTCTATATCTGTTGTTTGTGGATCTAATAAAATTCCATTCTTATAGTCTTCAAATTTTTGGTCGAAATGTAGTGGAATATAACTTTCTTCACCGGTAGTTTCATTCTGTTCGCAAATAAACATTTCTATATCAAAATTTTTCATTTCATTTTCAACATTCTTTTCTAAAACTTCAATTAATAGATAATCTTCCTCTAAAGCAACTGAAGTACCATCTTGATATGTTGATATGTATGTAATACCTTCTGAGGATTGAGGTTGACTTCCAACTCTTTTTTCTGATAGTAGATAATCTACATCTTTTAATTGTAATAGTGGAGTTTTAATTAATGGTTTTGAATCTAGTGAACCGGTTTGTAATAATGTTGTTGATTCTATTTCTCCATTTAACATTGTTATATTTAAAGAAGCAACTTTATTATCTCCGAGAAAGGAAGTTCCAATTCTATTGTTTAATACATGGTGTTTATCTGCCGTTGGAACGAGTCTAAGTGAATCCAGTGTTTCTTTTCCGGATTTTATTAATTCTAAATTCTTTTTTACTTGTTCTTCTATTCCAGTAAAAACATATTGAACTTTTGGTCTTGGAACGCTTTTTATTCTTTCAACAGCAGTTCCATTATTTTCTTCAACACCAGCATATTTCGCATCATAAATAACATCATCATCAAAGAAAGCATAATATACAGGTTTTAATTTTCCTCGTGAAAGAAGATATTTTCCATATTGCGTTAATTCAATTTCTATAACTTCTTCTTTTTGATTAAAAAAGGTCATGTAATATTACTTCCTGATTTATTTATATATTCTATTTCAACATCAACTCTCGCTGTTTCAACAAGCGAGCAATAATCATAAGGCCAATTAAAGCTATATGGCGATGGTGGCTTACCAGCTTGAATAGATGGGAACAATCCATCGTCAGTTGAATCAGCTGTCATCTTATAATAATTAATCTCTGCTCGTTTCTTTGCCTTAAAGATCAAGAACTTAACATCTTTCGGTAAGCCTTGACCGTGGAAGAAATCAAATATAGAATTCTTATGAGAAATAACTTGCTGTTCTCTTTCGGCTCTTGTAGCAATTTTAGGCATTACACCCTGCCAGATATCAGCTAAATCTTGTTTATCAAGAGTGCTTGTAAATTCAGAAATATACATAACAAACGGTTTGATATCTGGATTTATTAAGAAATCAAAATTTGGTGGAAGCACATATTTGCTCATCAATTTTATCATTCTACTGATGCTTGTTTCTACTACATTTCCTTCCAGATCTAAGAAGAATTTTTTATCTACAGCTGGTTTGTTTGATGAAACATTTTGTTTTTGGTGATTAAACATAGTGCGATCAATCGTGAAGAAGTTGTGTCCTTCTATTGAAACAGTGCCATTTCCAAATAGCGATTGAGGATCTTCACCTCTATAATATATTATATTTTGATCGTCTCTGCTATTATCTAAATATGGAATTATAACAATTGCTTCTGATATTTCTCTTGAATCGGCAAGTTCACCAATCTTCTTTGAAAGCTCAGAATTAACTTGTTGGAAACCGCAAGCTTGTAATAACGAAGCGGTATTTGTTTGGGTGAATGTTTTTGTTGCTGGATTGTATTTTCCAATTAATTCCGATGGATAACTTTCTCTTAACTCAACAAAAATACCTTTATCTCCAGTTGGTATTTCTCCATATCCGCTCCACATTCCTCTTCCAAAACCGGAAGCTGTTGGAGGAGTGTGATAAGAATGTAGTGCTTTTAATTGTTGATCGGCATATGATTGTGTTAAAATATTTGATGAAGTAATAAATTCTTGATTACTAAAATCTAACACAGGGACTTCCATCTTTGGAGATATAACCCACTTTTTTATATTTGTTGCGTTTGTTGCTGTTCCTATTCCCGAAGCTAATATATTATTTGTTAAATTCCCAATAATATTATTTACCGATGCTAGATCGATTGTTTGCTGTCTTTCTTCAATCTGTCCTTTTAATTTTACAGACGATTCAACAGGCATTACGAAAGAGGAATATAAGCTACCAGAAGTATAGACTGTATCATCTATAAATCCAGTATTTATACTTTCTATTTGTAGTTCTTGAAATATTTCATTTAAAGTGTATCTACCAGTTGTATTAGGTTTAAAAGACAATCTGGCTATAGCATCCCCATAATAATATGGTGGAGTATAAGCACAATACGCCGGATCTCTTAGGGTTTCGGCCAGTAATAAACCATTTTGTATTCTATCGAAATCACCAGATGAACCTGTCCAGAATGATGGACCAAAATATCTACCACTCATTTTTCCAAAATTATAAGCAAGAGAAGAAGAATGAGCTTCACATATAACTATATCTTTTTTTCTTAAAACAATATTCATGTAATATGTTTTTGTTGAATCAAATTCAGCAAAATCTGTCTCTGGTTTTGATATAAAAGAATTTAATTTTGAATCCTTTAAGAAAAAATTTATCGTTTCAGCTAAGAAGTTATTAATACTTAAAGAATATAACTTAGAACCTTCTCCAATTCTTTCAAAAAATCCTTGGAAAGAATATTCATCACCGGTTAAATAATCAAGAGCAGAATAAGAGCTATCTATTTCTTTAAGTTTCATTATTCTATTTGCTTCGCTTTGAACAGAAGACGATATAGGTATATTTTTTAAATCCAATAAAGATTCAAAATTTATTTTATAATTTGGAGTTTTTTGTAGGCCAACAAATAAACCGCCACCATCTTGTGTTGGCAAACTTCCCGTATATACCGACCAATCTACTGCTATTCCAGATTTAATTAAATTGTAAAATATACCAGGTGAATATAGAGGTTCCAAAAAAGATGATTGTCTATAATATTCTATTAATGGATCGCTATCATCATAGATAATTGTATCACCAGCAGATCTCCTAAGAAGCAAACCGCCTCTCATAACATTAGTATCTAAATAAGACTGCTTTAAATAATTAATAAGTTGTATACTTCTATCTTGTGGATAAAACCCATTATAAGGAAGCAATTTCTTGATTCCACTAACAGCTATACTTATAATATTTTGTTCGCAAAAATTACTATTTTGTTGTTCTAACAAGTCTCTATAATTAAAGTTTTCTGTTTTTTCATAATTATTCAATGCTATCTTTTTAGGATCTCCACCATATTCACCAATTAATTTATCGATATTATCAGAAATTTTAAATTCAGATATTTTTGAATAAGCTTTCAAATTATCGTTTGATAATGTTTTTATATCTACATAATAATCTTCATAAGAATCATGCCAAGGTTTTTTACCGGATATTAATTCAGTTATCCTTGTTAATCCAAGATCGTGTGTAAAATTATTATAAATTGATTGTGGTAAAACAGGGTTAGATAAACTTGAGGTTACAATCCAGCAAGAATGTTCAAATATAAATGATGGACAATAACGCAAAGAAGAAGGATCTGTTGTGCTTACATCTGGATATTCTACTTTGTTTAATATTACATTATAGCTTTCTCTGCTTGGATCTCCACTTCCTTTGAAAAAATATATTTCTGGATTTTGAGATACAGAAGCTAATTTAAATCTATATGAAGGACTTGGATTGAGTACATATCTTGATTCTATAAAGTTTAAATTTTGATTTAATTCGGAGCAATTATAATAAGATGTATCTAAAAAGCTTCTTTTAATGTTTGCGTTATTATCTTTAATATATTCAACATTTTTTGATTCGCTTATAAATTCAAGAGCTGCCACACTTGGAGTCTGAAATGGCAAATCTAAATATATAGAATCAAAAGTATTTCCAATAGAATTAATATAAGAATTTCGAGTTCTCATGCGGTCTTCTTGATTATCTCTCCAGAATACTCGTTGAGTTCCTAGTTGCCTATCATATCCATCTAATCCATATCCCGGTTCGTCAGTTATATAATCTGTTCGCTGACGAACATCTTTTAATAATGCTTGGCCTGATTTTGGAAATACTGTTTCGCTATATGTATATCCAACCAATCTTTCTATTGGATTTTCATTTTCATCTGTATTTCCATTATAATAATCTAATAAAGTATCATAAATCTGTCGTTCTTTTTTACCCAAACCAAGTGTATCATTTAATTGTTTGTTGGCAAAATATTGTAAATTATTTCCATATGTATGCGTCAATTCAAAACCAACATTTTGATCCGTTGAATCTTTTAGAATAAATTTATGCTTTAATGGTTTGTTGTTTATATAAACAGGACTTTCTTTGATATTTAAAATTGTCCCTTGTTTTTTTGAACCTGGAAGAGTAAATCTTACTTGAGTTCCATTAATATTTCTGTATACATCTAGTTGTCCTTCTGGGACAACAACCGAAATAATATTTGTATTTTCAGTAGTTAATTTTCTTGTTATTGGATGTTCAGCATTTCTTATTGATTTCCAGCTTGCGCCTTGATATGGGCCGTTGAAATAAGTTGAATAACTTATTAGACCAGTATTCTGTGGTTGTAGATTTACGGAAGCAGTAAAATTAACAAGTGTTCCATTAGTATTTCCTAATTCATCTAATAAGGTTGTAGTATTTTCTTCTACTCTTGTTGAATAAATATGTATTGGCGTGGGAATATTTGGATTATCTAATTTGTGTTGTAAATATTTTTTTGGTTCTTTTCCAAAACTTGATTTACTAATCCTATAAACATCATTGATCTGTTCTTCTGTTAAAACTGAGTTCCATAACATTATATCTTGTAAATTATAATTGCTTCTTCCAAGGTTTACTTTATCTCTTGAAGATAAAAACAGTCCAGAAATATCTAATTTTTTATATAATTGTGTTGCTTGTGTTGCTAGTCCGCCGTCAACATATATTTTAGTTATTGTTGTATTTACCGCAACATCTCGATCAATAGATTGTAATCTTCTAATTCGTGAATTCAAATCGCTGACAAGAGTAATTAAATGCCAATCTCCATCATTAATATTTGGAAGTGATTTTATTGTAGTTTTAACATCGGTTCCACTTATATATAAATTTGAACCAGATGGAGTTATATTTAATAATAAATTATTATCTGATGATGAGCCGCTATATTGTAATAGTGGAAGTGGCTGATTGACGATGTTAAATTGATATATTCTACGATCATCTTCGCCAACATAATATAGTTTTTGTCCAAATTCATTTATATAGATACCACGAGATAAGAGACTATATACACTTAAATCCAAACTATACTGCTCAATAGCAACTAATCCGGAACTCAAATTCCATGGTTCGTTAAATGTGTAATATTTTAACTCGTCAGGGCTGCTATCAACTATAATTAATCTTTTGCCATTTTTTGATATATTTACACTTCTTGGAGATGCAACAGCTGTTAGTAAAGTTGAAACAACAGAGCTTGTGGTGGTCAAATCCCACGGAATAGACAAAGTCTTTTCATATAAAGTATCAGTATTTGTTCCGGCTAGATATATTTTAGTTCCATCTGGCTTAAAGAAAATTGATGTAGGATTAAATTCTTCAGAAACTGGATATTGAATAGCGCTTCCAGTAGTATTAATGCTCCATGGAGTTGATAACGTAAATTGTATTAATTTTCCCCCATTTGCAGTTATATAAAGCTTTGTTCCATCTGGTTTTATATACATACCTCTTGGATTAACGGTGCTGCCATTAATAGGAGATATAGAAGCTGTATTTGTTGTTATGAAAGTGGGTGCATCAGATAAATCCCATCTTGTTGGTAAATCAAATTCAAACACTTTCCTATTAGTAGCCCCTAAAACATATAATTTACTACCATCTGGTTTAAAAAATATTGCTTGTGGGGATGAATCTATAGAACCAACACCAAAACTATCTGATAAAGAAGAAACAAATTCATTTAAATTATAAACTACATCTTGAACGGATTTCATCCAAAAAGATATTGTGAAATCTTTTTCACTTATTTCTCGAGAAACAGAGCTTAAATCAACATAAGTATTTGTTTCATCAAATTCAAAATATTTCTTATCCCTATACATCGTATTTGTATAGGTGCTTACAAACATTTCATTTTTATCAATGGCACCACTTATACCAAGATGATCTCCAAATGGACCGGTTAGTTCAAAAGATAAATCACTAAAAGCACCATTAGAATTATATAAACTTGATGTAGAATAGGGAAGATTATAACTTTGATATTCTATTGGTTGTTGACTTGAACTTACAGAATCAGCAATCCACTTATATCTTAAGTCTGTTCTTGGAATTGCGTGTTGAACCCAGAAGTTATCATATTTAGAACCAGTAAAATAAGAAGAGCCTGTTATAGAAACTTTTTGTAATGTATTTCTATTAATGCCGTGTATTGTTGTCGCGTTTACTGAACCAGTATCTGGCAATAATTTATAAGTGCTGCCAGAATTAAATTGAGCTGAATGTTGTGTTAATTGATTATAATATGGTTGTCTAACTTTTATATTTCTTGTTGTTAAAGAATTGTTTGGAGCATATTCTTCACCTTCTCTGTCAAGTGCTCCTCTTGAAATTTCTTCTTTTCCACCAGGAGCGCTAAATCTTTCAACAAATATAGATTTGCTATTATTTATTATGTTCGGAAGGGAGTAGTCATAAAATATAGAACCACCACTAAATATTAGTGATGAAAAAGCTGAAATGCCAGCTAATGATAGCCCCACAAAACTAGCGGTAATTTTAGGCACACCAGAAACCCAATTGCTGGTATTATTTATAATAGACACTAATTGACTAGCTGTTTCTACTTGTCCAAATCCAGAACCTGTTTTACTTGAATTGATTGTTATATTTTTACCAGATTCTACTATGTTTGTAGTTGGCTGGCCGTACACTAAGCTTAAATTTATGCCATATCCTGAATCAACTAAATTATTATTTTTTATAATTTTTGCCGTAAAATAAACGGTGTAAAAACCTGCACCTGTTGTGCCTATAGAAGCACTAGCTGGTGTTATTATTTTATTAGAGAGCAAAAATTGACTTGTTAAATTACCACTTGCTATAAAATTATCATTAACAAGATTATTACTAGTTCTGCGACCAACGCTTTGAACAACTTGATAATTATGTTCGAAATTACCGGCAATATTCCCACTAGTCTCTATGTTTTTTATGTTAACTGGCGATTTGGCAGTTGTATCTCTTGTCAATAAACTTCTTGGCTTGTTTATACCTTTTATATCTGGACCGTATACTTTTACAGAACCAACAGAAGCAGAAATTATATAACCTTCTGGTCTATTATCAGAATTATCATTTCCATCATTTAATTTAACATGACGGTGTTGATTTCCGCCAACATGTTGATTTGTAAATGGACCTTGTAGTGGAGAATTTTCTATGCCACCATATTCATCTTTATGATGGTTGACTATATCAATATTATAACCAACACTAGAAGTTAATTGTGCTGCGTATCCAGTATTTACTGAAGAACTTACAACAGTAAACGGGAGTTTACCTCTTGTGTTAATGTCAGTCATTATTTACTCCTAACCTATTCGTCCGTACAATCTTTTTTCTCAATAATTTTAAGTACATCAATCTCTAAATATCCGCCCGAACCAATTTTTGTTATAGGTTTTATAACATCTGTGTTCGATGGATTTTTATTTACATATATTTGTATATCTGTACCAAAATCTGCCACTCTTGTAAACTTCTTTTTATATTCCGTAGATAATACTTGAAATATTCCATTTAGTTCACTACTTCTTTCACTTCTTTCTTTCCACCAAATACAATTTGTATTTTCTGTAAGTGGTATTGGAGCATGACCGTATTTCCAGTTATATTTTAATTCTCCAATTGTTTTAACAGAACTTATTGGTGGCTCTGCTCCAAGTTCAATTGAAGGCAATTTCCACATGTATTTGTTTCTTTCTAATACATGACTTTCAACAACATCTGAAATATCTGGCGAGAAATCAGCACTTGCCGGAATCAACTGATAAGTCATTTTGGTTATGGCGCTGTCTATCCATTTAAAATAATCAACATATTTTTCTAGGTCTGGGGTATTTGATATTCTTTCGAAAAACATTTGTCTTAATTTAATCAATTCTCGATATTCTCTTTCGTATCGATATTGTGGCTTACCAATAATATTATTAAATTCGGTTATTGTTCCAAAGAATTTTATCATTTCTTCGGAAATTGTTTGATACATACTCTTTTCAAGAGCAAAATAATAATTTACCGGTCTTGATTCTCGCGTAAATATTTCATCGTCTTGATTTAATATATTTATTAAATCAGAATTCATCATATTTTCTGGTAATCTATGTTTCGCAATAGAAATATAACCACTTTCTACCATATCATTATTATTTCTAAAAAAGAAATCACCAACACCGGTATAAGTTTTATTTGCTATTTGCCCGATTAATCCATAGTTGTTTGTCAAAGAACCGCTAGATACATCTAAAACTGTAAATTTGGCGTCAAATGAATTTGTTGGACCTACTCCAGTTCCATTATCAGAGCCACTTACAAGATTAAAATCCCAATGTAAAGCAAGGGTTTTATGTTGTGGTAGTTCATTTAAACCGCCGCTGTAAAGAGTTTCTATATTTGATATTGGAGAACTTTGTCCGAATATTAACGGATCTTTCGCATGCTGTTTTATAATGTCGTTTTCAAGATAAGAAAGCCAATATCTAACACTTGATAGTTTTATATCGCTATTTTGTAATATAGAACCGGTAAAGTTTTGTCGATGACTACCAGCATATATTCTTTTTGAATCAGCAAAATAATTTTCTGCTATTGCTTCTGGTACTGAAGCTGTTAAATATATTTCTTGTTGTATGAAGTCTTGAATTGTGTTTATAGCATAAAATTCAAATATATAATCTCCAACATCGGCACCAATAACCTTTAAGCTGTTTGGATATTTTTCATGCTTTAATTTAACAGCAATATTCCATTTTTGATTTGTATATAAATCTTTTATAAAAGATGAAGTTAAATTAATTCCCAAGTAAGAAGATGTTAATTGGAAATAGCCATCACTTGAATCCATATCTGGCTTAATAATATAAATTTGTAAACTCGATAAGTCTGAGCCGTTCCAAGTTGTATCGCCGGGAGAAGATGGATTCGCAGAGTGAACACCAAGAACAGAAGAAGTTAAAAAGTTTTTTGGAAAATAAAATTTTTCAGATGGAGAAAAATTTAGTGGCACAACTATTTCTGCTTCTAATGTTGAGCCATAATATGATAATTGTGAGTCTCCAAGTATAAACGAAGTTGAATTAGCATCAACACTTGATGTCATCTGATAGATGGTGCCTTGAACTCTGTCTTGATCGTTAAAATTTATAAGTTTTTTCTTATAATATGTGTTTAAAAATCTATCATCAAAAGTATAAACAGAATCATTCGAATATATATTAAGTTTTATTAATTCTTCATCAACACCAAAACACCTCAATAAATTTCTTATTGATTTTTCTGTTCCTTTTGATTTTTGAATATAAGATAGATTGTTATAAATGTTTTGATATATATGATTTTTTATATTAAACAATCTTTCTTCATACAAAACATTTTCATTTCTATTGCCAAGATTTTCTAATATACTTGAATTTGTAAACAAATCTTGTGTCATGAAACCCATAGATTCAAGAAGTTTCATCGCATATGGAAAAGCTCTTCCATTTCTATAAGATACTTTTTTTATTGAGGGCAGATATTTTATTTTAATAAACAATTCATCAAAATATGAGCCAATTATTTGAGTTAATTCATATAATTTATTACTATCATTTTTTTGATCGTCTTCAACTATCCAAGCCGGGACAGTATAATAAATCATAGAACTATTGTTATTATCGTGTAATGTTCCCAGTTCTTGTTTTTCTATCAATAATGATTGAACATCCGGATGAGTTAGATAGATAACTGGATCTTTAAATTCTTTTGGTGCAGCAGAAGATTCGACAATTGCCGAATTTGTTGAACGACTTCCAGAAATATATCCAGTCCAAAATCCATTAGAAAATCTACCAGAATAATCTAAAATTTTATTGTCGTATCTTGTATCTGTTGAGGTTGTATCGTAAATTCCTTCATTAAATTTATAATATACACCAAGATCAGTATTGGCTGTGTCTGTATTTGTTCCACCATTAACATCGGTAAACCAGAAACGAGAAATTTCTTTCTCTGTTCTTTTTGATTTCCAATATCTAAACTCATCTAACGAACCAGATAGTTTACCATAACCTAAGTCAGCATTTCCACCACTGACAGCAGTTCCAAGAGATCCTATATAACCAAGCATTGGACCATATACCCTTGATATTGAACTACCTGTTATAACTTTTTCATTCAATATTCCGTCTAAGAAAAGCTTAAACTCTATATTACTTCCACTATTTATTGCTGACAAAGAATAATGGTGCCAACTACCACTACAAATATTTAAATTTTGTCCTATAGGAAATTGTGAAATTCCATCAGAACCAGAAGACATTTCGATAAAAAATTCGTTTTCTTCGCCACTTATTCCTGGATGTATTTCTAATCTAAATCTTCCATAATCACTTCCAAAACTACTGCTATTCCAAAGATCAAATACAACTTGTTTAGAACTACCACTAAGATTATTTTTCTTTAACCAAAATTCAACAGTTATTCCGTTGTCTCCGTCTAAAAGTAAATTACTTTCTCTATTTTCATTTGCGTCTAAAATATTAGATGTTCCAAATAACTTGGAAACTTTAAATGAATCTAAATTTTGTGCTGTATTTGGACCACCTTTTATTGATATATATTCTTTATTGGCTGGATTAGAATAATTGTCTGTTGATACTGATGATGTTGCTCCGTAAACAAATCCAAGATTTATATAGCCATTATTTCTTGGATATTCATTATCGAAAATATAATTTTGTAAATCAGAAGAGTTTTTTACCCATTTTAATTTTTCTGCCGAACTTCCATCATAGGGATATTTCTTGGCTATCGATTCTATGGCATCTGTATAATATTTGTTTGCTGAACCGAAAAAAGCAAAATTTTTAGGATCAGTATAATCGATTTCGGGTTTTATTAATTTTCGTTCTTCTAATTCTTGAACAATATATTCAGTCGACTCTACATCTTTAGATAAATCTTCAAAATTAGTAGAAGTTAGAATTTTTGTTGATTTCTTGCCGAATAAATCTTTTAAAGACATTATTTATCAACCCTAAATTTAAATGATTCTTTTGCTTCATAAAACGAACCATTATATTCGAAACCAAATGATAACTTATAAGCGTAGCCCGGTTCAAATAAATTCATATCAAGATCAAAATAGTTTCCTTCACTATCATAGGAAGTTAGAGTGTGCTTATATGTTCCCGTACCATATGAAATAACTTCATAGTTATCAGCCAATCTAATGATCTTATAATATAAATTTTCTATATTTGTTTTTTCTGATTCATATGCGGCAATATGATAAATATTGGAATCCCACATTTTATTTTTTATTTCAACTCTCATTTTAGAGAACTCAGAATTTCTATAACTTTGTCTTAATTGTGGCATCGACAAAATATATTCCGGAACTTGGCTATCATCCGAACCGTCATATGTATTTGTATATATTACTGAACCAGTATATAATTGATTGCCACTAAGATTTGACCAAACATCATAAATGTGTTCATAATTTCCGCTCAATCCAACAGAAGCAGTATAAACTCCAGTTGAATAATATCCACCAGTTATAACTGTAGCCGAACCATTTAATAAAGCTAAAGGAATACCTGTTGGACCACTTGTTATTGTTCCAGTATATAAACTAACTAATAATGTTCCAGTTCCAACAGAAGGAATGTTTTTAAGTTGTCCTCTAACACTGTTAACTAAAAATAATGTATTTAAATTATCTTGTGATGACAACAAATCGCTACTTAAATAAAAATTATTTCTCTTATCTTTAATTGCCGAATTACTTCGAACTTCTATCCAAGGTTTTTTATAAAAAAATTCACTTCTTCTGGCAAAAAACTTTTTAACATAATAAGATTCTGTGTCTCCCTCAAGCAACGAGGAGAGCGATATTAAGAAGCCGTTATTTGGAATTGAATTAGATATCCAATTTTCTACAAAATTAGTTATATCAACTTCTAAGTCGTCAGTTGAGTTTTCTATTAAATACTCTAAAGAAGAACTATAAGTATCTCCACCTTGATTTACCCAAGCTGATGTTGAAGAAGCACTAATCCAATTTGCCGCTCCAATATCAGTATAACCTTCCATATCTAAGCCAATACCTTCTTGCCAAGTTCCGGAAACAGCAGCAATCGCAACAGTTATATTATCTGGAGTGGGATCGCTGTGTGAAGCATTGCTTAGTTTTAATATAAATTGACAACTTCCACTTGCGGCAATTATTTTATTATTTCTATCCGAAACTATATCTGATATTGGAAACTGAACCAATGCTCTTGCTTTTTCATAAGAACTACTCGTTATTTGGCCATATATAGAAAATATTTCTAAAGTGTCAGAAGCTCCCATATTTGAAAGGGTGCCTCGACTTGTCTGATTCTGCTTATAGGCATCAGTTATAGTTGTATCTTTTTCTGCTATGTATCTTTTAATAGACATCAACTAATTTCTCCATATATATCAGAATTTAAAAATCTTATTTCAAATATAACATTTTTTGGCGCTTCTATGTATCTTCCGTCTCTAGACATAAATCTGTTTACATCAAAAAATACATCAGAGTAATTTAAGCCATTTTTTTGTTCTACTTTAACATTTTTGACATCGTTTACGCCTTGAACATTTTTTAATATAGTGTAAACATCACTTATAAAGAATGCTTCCCCAATAAATTTTGTTTTAGAATATTCTCTTTGAAGAGCAGAAATACAATCTCTTAAAACTTGAGAATTGTCTGCTTCTAAATCTGAAACAACACTAAATTTAATTGATAAATTAACAATTTTAGCGTCCAAAATATCAATTGTATCATTTATCATCTTGTTTTTATTGAGCCAAACTTTTATGTTTTCTTTAATAGATTGATTGCTGTTTGTTAGTGTGCCAGCTGAATCTTCTGATACAACATAAATATTTATATTTCTTTTAAAAGAATCATAATCTCTAACTATTGAAGATCTTTTTATGCTGCCAAATTCCGGTGGCATATTATAAATGAGTGCTTCATAATCTTTTTCCGTTACGGCTCTATTCTGAGAACCAAAGGTATTATAAACTCTAAATTTAAGTTCTTCTGAATTTATAAGTGGAGTATCACCGACTATTGGCTCTTCGTTATTTACTTCAAGCGAAGCACGAACAGAGTTTATTTTTGTTGTATCAAGACTTCTTGCGTCTCCAAAATCAAACAAAGCACTGCCAACAGAAACTAAAGTCCCAGCTCCAGTATTAACGTTATCTGAATTGTTTGCGCGAGCAATAATCCTTAAAGTGGTATTAGATGGAACAACGCCGAGTTTATCTGATCTTATAAGATTATTTGGATCAAAGTCTCGATCTGAGATGTAGTTTTTTCCATATATTTCCAACGAAACTGCTGATGGATCAATTAATTCAGAATTATAAGTTTCACCTGTGGCATCGCCAGTTCCAAATTGTAAAAATGTTTTATTTTTTTCTCTTACAGTTATAAATCTTCTTGGAACGGAAAATGGTTTTAATATACTTTTAACTTCTGTATTACTATCATTATTATCTCTATTCAATATAGAGCGATAAACGATATCTTGACTTAAATAATCAACTTCATAATATTCATTACCATCTAAGTCGACAACTGATACTATTTCAGTTAGATAATCAATATTTACGGGTATTTTTAAAAATCTTTGATATTCGCCAACATCATAGAATACTTGCGTTAAATATCCCGATTGAACTCTTCCGTGTGCTTTTACAGCATAAGTTAATGGCAAACCGGTTGTTTCGTTTACTGTACCAACAACAACTTCGTTATCTGCTCTATTGAAATAAACATCATCTATAAGAGAAAAAGAAGTGCCAGTTCTATTTTTAAATACGCTATTCTTTTTTAAAATTGGCAGATAATTTTCGTCTGGGGCATTACCAGCGGCATTTGCTGGAACTAAAATAAAAAATGTTGCTACACCATGGGAAGATGGGTTTTCTGTATATTTAAATCCAAAAGGTTTTGATAGTTTAAGAATATTATCAAATTCGGATGCTGTATCTAAAAAAGTTTCATTAGCCGTATAATCTAGATAAAAAGATAAATTATCGCCCACATATGAAACTGTATCAAGCATCAAGCTTCCAAATCCAACTTCACTAAAATCCTTATAAGTATCGGGATAATATTTTTTCGCATGCTCAACGAGAGCATCTTTTATAGATTGGAAATCTCTAGCCAAATAATCAATTGGTATGTTTTTCTTGGGCATTAAAAAATCCTCTATTATAAATAGAACTTCATGAAGTTATAATATTACCATTTGATTCTATGGTTAAATTTACACTATCCCCGAGAGGTATTATAAAATAAGTTATTACAACACTCAGCAAGGAACCATCTATATTGGTATTTCCATAATCTATATTTCGTATGCTTATATAAGGAGCATATACTTGAATTTGATTTCTAAGTCTTTGTTCGAAATTTGTTTTCAATATAGGACTATAATTTTCAAATAGCAATCTTCTTACTCCAACTCCAAAATTGCTATCCATTATTCTTTCACCTGGATTTGTCAATAGGAGCATCAAGAAGTTTTGTTTGCTTAATGTTTTTAAATCAGAAATTAAAGTGTAGCCTTGTTCTGTTCCGAGTTTTAAAGGTAATTTTGGTCCATATCCAGCCATATATTATTTTCCTACAATAATTATCACACTCCATATTTTTTATAGCCAGATAAATCAATACAATAATTTCTTAACTCTTCTTTGATTTTTTCATTTTCTATGTTTATATCTAGATTGTCTGAAAATTCTAGCGAAAGAAGCAATAAATCCGCCCCAAGTAAAACCATGCCTGGTATTGTTAGTGGCGGTCCAACACCTATACCTGCTGGTGGAATACCAAAAAGAGTTATTGGTAATTGCGCCAAAGAATATATTGCTAGTGGACTTAATTCTAGCGGCAATTCTGATGGAACCGTTGGGCCACCAAAAGGATTTGGTATTTGAGAAGCAACACTCAAAGATAACTTAACAGCATTTCTTATTAACAAAGCCAAACTTATATTTGGATCCGTCATTTGACAATAATATTGAAGAACATATATCGCGGCCTTTAAAGATATTTTTGGAATAGCATCCGCATTAAAGTCTTTAAAGTATTGAGGACTAGACATTTTTTCAAATAAATCCATCAAATCGTTTTCATTATAAATTGATAACATTTTTGTAAAAATATTATTTATTATTAATTTTCTCGTAGTTCTAAAGGAGCCAACAATTTTATCATCAGAAAGTATTTGTGCGCTTGATAATATTGTTAAATTAGAAAGTAAATTTTCATTTGTAAATATTGAATAAAATTGTTTTAATTTTTCATTACAAGAAATTTTTGTTTTTAATAAATTCGTAAGAATATTTGATTCACCTCTTTGTAATGTTGGTATTAACACTAGCATATCAGAAGCGGTATTGATACCAGCAAGACTTAGCGATTGTTCTTCTTTTATTATTGGGAAAGCATTAATAACACCAAATTTTCTTTGTCCCTCTCTCAATTGTGGACCCATAAATGGAATAGCATAAGTTTTATCATATCCATTGTTAATGGCATCTATCGTTAGGTTATTCATCCAAAATCTATTTTTTCGCTCACTATAAAGCGAATTGAGATTTTCAGTTATTAATCCTCTGCCTTCTCTCTCATTTAAATTAAAATCAAAATTTATTGATGTTTCTGGTTTCAATTCCGTATCTGGAATGTATACCATTCTCATTCTATAAGTTAAATCTTGATTAAAATAAGAATTTAATTCATTATTATTTGGAATAAATTCTAATAACTTTTTAAATTGACTAAATGTTTGCGCGCCAAAGCAATTAAATTGATCTTGTCTTGCGACTAAATTAAAAAATTCAGATTTAACATGCGGGACATTAATATAATGTTCTATTATTAAATTTGTTCCTGGCTTGTATTTCTTTTCTTGTTGTTCTATAAAGTTATCTACTGTGGTATTGTCTGTTGTTATTTCTTTTAAATCAGACTTAATTAAAAGTTCCGGTATCAATATAGATAAGAAATCTTTTTCTTGTAAATTTTGATCTATATCGGCACATTTACCATCAAGTTCTATTTTGACTTTTTCATTAGTCGAAGTGAGATAAGAAAGCTTATCAAACATTACTATTAATTCGTTGTAAGCTATGTTTCTTATTTGTAATAATAATATTTGTTTATATTTATTTTTTATTTCAGAACTTAAACAAGCGATATAATTATCTATCTTTTTCTTGTAATCTTGATTAGATGTTTTATTTGTTTCTGTATATAATTTTCCTAGATAAGAATTAATAATTTTTCTATCTTCTTCTAAACTAGTAATTTCTGTTTTTAGTCTTTTTATTTTTCTAAATAATTTATTATTTTCTTGCTTATCTAATTCATCTGAAAATATAAAATCATGTATATAATTTACATGTTTTTCTGTTAATTCTACTAAGCTTGATTTATTTGATAAATTAGATATATAAACTATTTCGTTATATACTGTTTCAGCTATGTATGTTGGCAGCATTAAATCGTCGATTAATTTTCTATTATATCCAAACACTCTTAGTGGAAATAATGTTCTTAAAGATATTTCAGCGCACGCTGTTCGAACAAGAGATAAAAACATGCCATCTATCAAAGAAAACTTTAATAAATTATCTTTATCTTTTAAGATATCTTGTAAATCGCTTAAGTTTGTTAAATCACTACTTCTTTGATCCATTATATCAGAAATGAATTCTTTTAATTCAATTTCTCCAAATAATCCTGGATCTACTTTTGATTCTTTTTGCTGTTTTGTTGGCTTGGGACAAAAATTAATATATTTTAATGGTGTATCAATATTCGGACTAACTATTGGCGGTAAAGAATTTCCTTGTAAAGCTTGAGATAATCCTGGAAATATTGTATCCAACCCATTCTTCATACCAGTAATGTATTTTTCTTTTTGTAAAGAATCTAAATTAATTGGCTTTAATAATCCGTCTTCCGATATTGCTTTAGTTATTTTTTGATATATTGAAGATAAAAATTTATCATAAGAATCACTAGCATATTGTTCAAATTCTCTGTCGAATATTGATCGATCTAATAATGAACCTTGAGAGGTATAAAGAAAATTTAAATTTCCAGTTATTGAATTTTTTAACATAGTTTTAAATTCTTCTCTAGAATTTAAAATATCTTCATACAAAGAATTTGTATCTATGTTTTGATTATCAACTTCAAAAGAAAACTTAATATCTTCTTGTGTTTGTGAGTTTCCTTGATAAATTGTTATATTATTTTCATTATTAGAAATAACACTTTGTATTTTCCAGCTGCTCCCGGACATCGAAAGACTCATTTCTTTTTCTGATAGACTTGAGAAACCCCTTGAGCCAGTTAAAGTTATATTTAATCTTTCCGGAGTGCTATTAATTGATAAGCTATCTGAAGAGCCGTAAAAACTGTCAGAGAACAAAGCTCCATATACGAATTTTGTTTCCTCAATCTCTATTGGATCCGGTGCTCCACCCTCTACATAACCACCTTTGTTTACTAGATCTTTATATTCAGAGTTTTCATATTGTTCTGAATTTCCATCTTGTTTTAAAAATTTTGGAACTTTTCTTTTAAATGGTTTTTTGGCTACAAGATTAGAATAAAAATCATTACATCCAGTTTTAAATTTAGTAGAAATATCTTTTAAATTTGAATTTATAATGTCTGATTTGGCTTTTTCAACTGCTGGAATATTATTTCCATTTGGTAATTTTCCAATAAGAAGTGGTTTAAATACTGAATCTTCTATTTTGTTTTTTAAAGTTTCCGGAGAGGCACTTAATAAATCTTGTAATAAATTTCTATATGTATCGGTTGGCGATGGAACAATAGTATCTCCATCTGGTAGAGTGAACGGTTCGTCTCCCAAACCTCTATCGGTATCTAAAATAGGAGAAATTGGATCAAGACAAACAACATTTCTTGTGTTTAAAGAATTAGAAGTATAAAAAGTTGACATAGCAATTAATTCTTGTCTAACAGAATCTAATCCAGTTATATTTCCAAGATAAGTAAATATTCCAGATAAAGTTCCGGGAGTTAATAAATAAACTAATTCTTGTCTATTTTGTCTTATATGCTGTTCAACTTGTTTGATATCTTGTTCTGCTGGCTTATAAAACAATCTCATAAAAGCATCGGCAGACATTATTCTAGATAATTCTGATATTAATATTGTTAGAGATTGTTGTATTTCTACTTCTGTAGTAGCAGAACTTTTTGCTACACTTAATACTTGTAAAGTTTTGCTTCTAGAAGAAATGTTTGCTTTTCCTATTCCCAAATCAGCATTTATATCAAGTTGAGCGGTTTCTTGAATAGCAACTGGGTTTAGTGTTTTAGAAACATTTTTAAACGCTTTCTGATAGGCAACAGGGTCGATTTGTGGATTGCTGCTTACGAAGTCATCTAAATCAAATCTACCTCTTCCTAGTTGATTTAAAGCAGCAGCAGCGGCACCGGTAATACTTCCTTCTGCTTCACCTGTTAATGCTGCTCCTATTAAATTTTTTATTCCACCACAAGTCAATAATTCTTGTAATATTTTTACTATAAAAGCAACAATACCATCAAATATAATTTGAACAACTGCTAAATCTAAACTTAATTTTAATTCTTGAAATATATCTATTTCTGGTAGTTGCGGTAATTGTATCGTTCCAAACATCGGACTTATATTAAACAAATCAACAATGCTACATAAAATTTCTGTATTTATTCCATATTTTGTTTCAACTAAATCTAAAAAGTCGTCGATAAATCTTAATTCATCTAAATCCATTTCTTTTCGTGCTTTTATTTTATCTAAAGCATTTTGTTGAGATGATTCTTGATTTAATTTTAAATCTTTATATTGTTTTAATTTAGATTCATATGTTTGCTGTAAACTACCGTCTATTTGAATATTTGAAGTAATTGTTCTATCAGCAATGTTGAGTGCTTCTCCGGGATCAGTTCTTTTGTCTAACTCAATAAAAACAATTCTTTTTCTTTCATTATTTTCAATTGCTCTTTCTAAATCTCTTATTTCTTTAAGAAGCTTTTTTTCTCTTTCATCTTTTAGGTTATCAATTTTAAATTGTTTAATGTCTTTATATAATTCAACATAAAGACTTTCTGGAAATGCTCTGTTGAACATACTCTCAAGTTCAGAAAATCTAAAGCCTCTCAATATGTCTCTACAGTTTCCAATTTTTGGTAAAAAACAAGTTTGAAATTCTTTTAACAAACAAGATAAATTTGTTCTAGCAAATATAATATCTTGTAATCCACTTAAGCTCTGTCTGCCTGCTTGTTCTATTTGTGCCGATAATCCTCCGATTTTATCAATAATTTGTTGTATAGAATTTGGATCAGAAAAAGAATCTCTTTTTGCTTCATAAAGACCAAAAAATCCATTATTTAATAATGCTTCTCTAAATAATTGATTTGAATTTGGATCTCTTATAAGTATAGCAGATGGAGTATCTGCGCTGGATTCATAATAATATTTACTATTTTCGAAAATAAGATTTTCTGCTTTATTGCGACTTAATTTGGTTTCAATTGATTCATAAAAAGAAATAGCATCCGGATAATTGTTCGGTATAAAATATAAATTTGGAAAATTAATATAATTAAATGCTTGTGGATTTGAATCAACAAAGTTTTTATCCTTAGTTAATGGAGAAGCATCTTCTATGATTTGGTTGTTTTGATATTTTTCTCTATTAATTCTAGTATTTTCTTGTAATGATTGAGGAGTAGGGCAATAAAATGGATCAATTTCAAATATATTTAAATCGATATATTCAATATCAGATAGTATTGATAAAATTGTTGGATTAAAAAAATCAAAAGAATATTGATTTTCAGCTATATCTGAGCCGCCTATTATAGCAACGAATTTATTGCTTTTATCCAAAGAGCCAAAAGGACTTTCAAATTTTAGAAATTGCTTATTAACAAATTCAATATTTAAATTAGATATTCCTTGTTCTTTTTCTTGTAGCAATACTTGCTCTGTTTGTCTTAAAAATGTTATTCTAAAAAATAAATTTTCTTTTTTTATATTTAAAGATTCGGTAGATGAATATAATCTCTGTTCAGCAAAATTATAATAATCATATTTTGACTTAAAATCACTTAAAAAAGTAATCGAAGATAATTTTTCTTGTAATGATTTTTTAATTTCTGTTCTTATTAAATAATCGATTAATTTTATTCTTGCTTTTTCTATAACTTTTATATCGTATTTAACATCAGTATTTTCTATCTGATCTTTAAGTAATTTTTCACCAATAACTGAACCAATTTCTTGTGCTGGATAAGCAGACATTACTGCTTGTATATTATTATCTGGAAATATTTTGTCTTTCGAAGTATCGTTAAGTTCGTAGAGATAAGAAAATATTAAATTATCTGCTATTGATAAATTTGGTATTTTTTCAACTAAGTTATATAATATCTGCTGTTCATCCGGATTAGAAGAAGAAACAGAACTTTTAATAGATAATATTTTTTCTTTTATTTCTTTTGAATAATTTACAGAAGAGATTTCATAAATACCATTAACATCTACATAAGCATATGTTATGGAATCTAATTTTGTTAATAAAAAATTTAAATTATTATAATCATAAGAAGCGGTAGCTACATTCTGTAGATACGTTTTAATTTCTGATTCTTCAAAAATATCGACTTTTAAATCCCTATAAGGATTGACGCCCAATAAATTTAATATTGTATTATTGGGATCTGTATTTGTAGCAGCAAAAGCGTCGAATCTTGAACCAAAATCATCTAAAGGTTGCTGAAGAACAAGATCGGTATTACTCATTAATCCTTGAAGGATTAAATTTGTTCTAGTTTCATTAAATATTATAAACAAGAGTCGATAAGCTCTCTTTATACTTTCTTTTATCTAAAGAATTTATTATAGTTTTATAAGTTGGTTGAAAACTTATAAAATCTTTACCGTCATCTTTTAAATCTATATCGCAATTTTTTAAATATCTTACTAACTTATCTACTTTTTTATCGATTGTGGATAAATCAACACTAAAACTTGTAGTAAGTATATTTTTTTGCTGTGGTGTTCTCATATTAGTTTGTTTTATTATAATAACTGTTTATATAAGTATTGGGATTTTTTAATAAATAGTTTTTTCTCAAATTTTCAATATTAGGAATTCTTGTTGTAGAGTTATTAATATTTACTATTTGTTTTATTTCACCATCATTAAGGGTTATTTTCTGAACCATATTTGGATCTGTTAGTGGCAATAAAGCTTCTGGTATAAAATTAGAAAGATGTGTATGTTGTTTTACGGCATCATTTATAACGCTTTGTTTATCACAAACTGTTTGAATTAAAGCATATATATTATTTATTTCATTTAATACTTTATTTAAAAATTCTTCAAGATTTGTTCCAAGAACAAGTGGCTGTAAGTCTCCTAAATTATTGGCACTATTATTTGCTATTAAATGTATTCCATTAAACTCTAAATCACTATTTGGATGAGATGGTGCGTTTGGATCTGGTGTTGGTTTATCTGCTCGATCTATTCCTGTTATTATTTTAACTGAACCACGAGAAAACAATCTAACTTCGTCAGCCTTTAACGCTATAGCAGAACGATTTCTTGCTTTTTCATCTTGTATTCTTGCTCCAAAGTTTGAATCTATATCATCTGTTTGTTCGCAAATTTGTAATACAGCAGAATCATAATAGTGTTTTGGGCTAAGAGTTAATTTACCAGCGTCTAATGGAGGAGGGCTATTTTTTATAGCAGTTCCCATACCAGAAACAAGTGTAATCGTTGAAGTATATGTTGACTTTGCTACTTCTGGTCTATTCTGAGGGGAGCCACCAAGAATTATTGTGTTATTTAAATCAGACTGAAAAACAACTTCATTTGGCCCTCCATCATAAGGAGCAGCTTTTCTTACACTAACATATTGAGCGGGAAGCAATTTACTTTGCTTTTCTATTTCTACTTGTAGATCTGATTTTTTTGTTGCCATGTACTACCTTTAATTATTCCGACTGTTCAAGTGATTGTTCAAAAGAAGATTCTTCTGGATTTTGTTCTTGTTGTATTGGAGTGGTTTCTGCTTGAGTTTCTGAAGGCCCAATTGTTGTATTTGCTCTATCTAATTGTTGCTGTGTTGGAGTGATGTATCTATTACTACTGAAGCAAGTATAATATTTTGGAAAACCTGAATAATTGGAACCAAAGCCGCCTGCTATGGAAATGTTATTTTTATTTTTTCCCGGAGGAAAACCAGCGTGTGCTGATCTCGGATTGGCACCATCTTCATCAACTTCAGCAACACCCGGTCTAACTATTGCTGTGTGATGAACACCGACTCCGTCTCTTCTGGCTCCATAATAAATCGCCACAGTTGCCAATCCTTTATTGGCATTATCTTGGGCTTCTTGAGCGGAAATTTCTTTCCATCCATATCTTGGACCGTGAACTTGAAGCCATTGTATCATTCCTTCAACGCCTAATTGCGACCATCCTCTTTTAAATTTTGCCGCCATAGGTTGTGGATTACCATTTTCATCAATTTGCCACGGAACAGGAGTTCCCATGGCCCATGTAATATCCGCAACAAAAATATTACAAAATGTTCCATTTTGTCCACTTGGCAATCTTCGGGTTTGATATCTTGGATTTGTCTCTACATTAAACTGGTCTATTATTCTGTTGTATGTTTCAGAATTTGGTCTTGAAGGATCTCCTATATATTCAGCTACAACATCTATAGGTGGCCAAGTTGAATCACTAACAGAACCAATTTCTCCAGAAATCGCTCCAGCTACTGCTGTTGGAGAAGATGAATCGCCATATGATTGTATATTTGGCAAATTAGAAGTTATTTGTTGTATTATATTTTTTGAACTATTAACTGCTTCAATATATTTTTGTCTAAAAAAACTAAAAAAATTTAATAAATCTTCATATCCTTGTTCGAATATGTCATCATCATATATTTTTTCGTAAAAACCAGATATTTTAATACCATTAGATATGTGAGAAGCTTTAAATAATTCTACTTTAACAATTGAATTTGATTTTGGAGGACTACTAATCAAGCCACTAGAAGTTTTGGGTGCCAAAACTGTATGTTGTGTTCCAACAGCAGAATGAATTCTTTTATATAACAAAACTTCTTCTGGGTTATTTTTATCAAAATTTCCAAATGATTTTTTTGCCCCAGTGCTTTTAGGGTTTGTTTGTGTATATTCTTTATATAAACTTTGAGGACTTAAAGTTGAAGCTAACGTGCTAGCATCTAAAATCTGAACATATAAAAGAAAATCTTCAAGTTCTTTTTTTTTCGCCATATTTAAAGATGGAATAGTGTATTTTGTTTTTAAACTTGAATTGGGTGGACAATAAACTTCTAAAACTCTACCATAAACAATTTGATTATTGAAATTTTCTACACGATTTACTTTATTGTGTAGAGCGACCAAGCCTGGAGTTGGATTTCTATCTAATTGATTAGGATGAATCTCTCTTTTATCAATAATTCTAAATTCTTCATTTTTATCGAGTTCATCTGCCATTTTATTCTGTCTCCTCTATTTCATTATAGAGACTTTCTTTATCTTTACTATCTAAATCGCCATATTTATCTTCATCAACTTTTTTCATTAAACCAATAAGCTTAACTAATTGTTCATTAGAACGCTGAAGAGTTTCTAAATATTTGGCAGCAACCATACCTGTTGTTGAATATCGATCTTTTTGTTGACCAATATATTGAGCAACATCTTCTAATAATTCGTTTGCCGCTTCTCGATCATTTTGTATGTTTTCAATAGCCAAATCAATTAGTTCTTCTTTTGATAGTTTTTTCTTCATACTAATAAATATATTCTAACTAAATTTCTCCGTCATCCCAAGTTTTCTTAAACTCTTTGTATTTTTGCCTTATTTTGTTGAGATTATTGACAACTTGTTTGGTATTTAGGTCTGTTATCTCTCTCACGTATAAATAAATTGCTTTTTTGTTAAATATTTCAATAGCATCCGGATCTTTCAATAAAACAACTATAGCATCCAAGACCTTTTTTTCATTTACTTTTAAATCTAATTGTTTCCAATTATCTATCTCACACCAAAGGTGTTTCCAAAATTCATCTACTTCTCTTTTTGAATCTGTGTCATTATGAACGACTAAATTATCATAATCTAATTCTTTTTGATACTCAGCATCATCAAGAAATATTTCTTTTTTATTCTGACGGCTTACTTTTTTAACTTTATGGATAAACCAATTTTTAGTTATAACACTAAAATAACTAAATGCTTTTGAGCCTTTAGACGGATCAAACTTCTCTAATATCGTTGTTATCCAAATTTTACATTCTTCTTTTAAATCTTCTATATTTGGAAGACTATTAAATTTATAAGTAAAAACAATCTTATTTACCATTTCATTAAAAGCTGGTCCAATAAGATTTCTATATAAGTCTTGTCTTACTTTTGGATCTTTTGTGGAGGCATATTTTATAATAGCGTCTTCATGCTCCTGAGTAAAATACAGTTTTTCCTGTTGCTGTGGCGAATTTTTCTTCGCTCTTCTCGTCTTCCTCGGATATTTCGTCTCTTTCGACATTGCTTTCCTCTTCGATTGTTTGATCGTTCTCAAGAAGCTCTGATACTTCTTTGTATTTTTTCATATAGTTTCTTAGATCGCGAGAATGACGAATAAGATTTTTCAATGTTTCATCACCATAATACATTTCAAGTTCATAAATAAAATTTATATGCTGATCGAATTCGTCTAGTCTTCCGTATAATTCAGTTAAATTATCAGAAACAAAATTAAGTCTAAATACCAATTTATAACAAAACCACCCCAATAGAGCAGTTGAGGCGGCAAATAATAACAATAATAAAATTAATATAGTCATCCTGGTACAAAATCCGTTGTTTTTAATTTCTGCTTTTCTTGCTTTATTTCTTCACGCGTTTCTTGAATATAGTTGTCAACAATAGAACCAACTTTTTGCTTATTTTCTTTTTTGACTATACCACTAAAATGTGGAACCTTTAATAAGGTTTGTTCCTTACAAACTTCACATTGGGTCTTTTTTTCGGAAAGAGTGTGATAGTATTCAAAGACACCATCACACTTCTCACAATGATATGCGTATCTCGGCATCACTCACTTACAAATTGTGGTGTATCATCTTGTTCTTCTGCTGATACGCGGAATGTTGGAGGATTTGATACAATTAATTCTCCATTTTGATCTGTTAGTAGTTCAAAACCTTTTAATACTGGAACAATATCTGTTTGTGTTAATAGGCTGTTTTGTAGGGCCATCATTATGGCTCCTAATGCTTGATTTGATAATTTTAATTTTTCCATTTTACACTCTCCCATATGAATCTTCGTATCTTACAATGTCTTCTTCAGAAAATGAAGAACCTGTTTGTACTTCTATCACAACAAGATCTTCTGTTCCCATATTCTCTAAACGATGTTTTGTTCCGGCTGGAATAAAATATATCATTCCTGCTTGTATTGGAGAAATTTCATCGTCTAGTGTTACTTCTCCGGTTCCTTGTAGAACTGTCCAAAGCTCACTTCTTTTTTCGTGAGTTTGTAGACTAAACTTTTGACCTGGATTTATAACCAGTCTTTTTACTTTACATTTTTCTTCTTCGTGTAGAACTTGAAAAGTTCCCCATGGTCTTGTTTCCAACATATTAAACTCCACTTAATTCTTTTTTAACTTTTGTTAAAGCAGAAGCAATTATCTGATGCATATCATAATATTTATATTCTGCTAATCTTCCACCTAATATATAGCGATTTTCTTTTTCAGTTAATAGCTTATATCTGTTATACATATCTAAATTTTTTTCATCGGATATTGGATAATATGGAACTTTTGTATTATCGTATGAATCTGGATATTCTTTTGTTATAAATGTTTTTTCTTGTGTTCCAAATTCAAAATGTTTATGTTCTGTTATTCTTGTATATGGAACTTCTTTTTCAGTGTAATTTACTACAGCATTTCCTTGAAAATCTCCATCTAATATTTCATTTTCAAATTTTAAACTTCTATATTCTAATTGTCCATATTGATATTGAAATAATTCATCAATTTTTCCACTAAAAACTATTTTATTTGCTTTTTTTTCAAAATATTCTTTATCTTTTAAAAAATCTACTTCTGTTATTGTTTCTATTCCAGATAACATTTTTTCAAATATTTGTGTATATCCACCTATAGGTATACCTTGGTATTTATCATTAAAATAATTATCATCATAAGTCAGACGAATTGGAAGTCTTTTTATTATTGAAGATGGAAGATGTTTTGGTTCTCTTCCCCATTGTTTTGTTGTATATCCTTTTATAAAAATTTGATAGATCTCTTCTCCAACTTGAGACAATATCCAATCTTCTAAATTTAATGGATTATCATTTTTTATTTTAACTTTATCTAATTTCTGTCTTGCTTCTTCTGGGTTTTTAGTATCCCATAATTGATATAAGGTAAAAAGATTAATTGGAAAAGAATAAATATTATTTTTATAATTTACTTTTGGTCTATTAACATAGTGGTTGAAATCAGCAAATTGATTTATATAATCCCATATTCTTTTATCATTTGTATGAAATATGTGAGGACCATATTTATGGACATTTATGTTTTCAATTTTTTCTGTGTAACAGTTTCCTCCAATATGATTTCTTTTCTCTAAAACAAGAACTTTTTTACCAATTTTATTTGCTTCATGAGCGTATACAGAACCAAATATCCCACTTCCAACTATGATATAATCATATTTATTCATTTACAAATAATCCATTGGTTTTCATATATTATTATTTTATTTTCATAAATATGTGAATTTTTTAACTTGTTTGATATATTAATAGTTTTTTTTAAATCAATATTTATATGTGAAGAAAATTTAATTACATCATTTCTAACTGAATCCCAATTCCAGTCATCCCCAAATAATATTCCATTATTATTTAATAGTGAATAACATTTTTTAAGTTCCAAGAAAGTTTCTTCTTCCAAATGAGCAGAATCTAAATATATAAAACTAGGAAGACTGCTTATTCTTTTTTCTTGAAAAAGTCTTTTTATTAAATCTACGCCTATCAAACTTGTACATTGTATAGGTAAAATGATGTTTTGATTTTGCGTATATATTATATTGCTTAAAAATCTATTGTAAATTGTTGGCTTGCCATCTTTTAAATTTAAAAATTTCCATTTATTATTTTGTAATAATTCTTTTTCCCAACACCACATGTTAACATCGCCACAAAAAGGATCGATACATATAATTTCATTTATTATATTCATCTATTTTCCCTTTAAATTAAAGAGTTCTCTTGTAGTTAAGAGATTGTCCCCAATTTGCTTTATTTTTATAAAGGTCTAAAGAAGGATAGTATTCTGTCCTTCTTTGCCCGCCAGTATTATACCAATTATTGTTATCTACAACAAGAAAATGATTAATATTATTATAAATTAATGGTTTTGGTTCTGTTTTCCATAAAATATAATCTTCATTATTAACTCCCCATTTTTTCCATTGATCTAATGAAGATTCTGAATAATCAGAGTTTTTTATTGAAATAATTTTTTCTCTTACACTTAAAAGATAATCATATCTATACGAACCAATTGACATAGAAGGACTTGTTTTTAATGCTAATTTTTCCGGTTTTTCAGATGGAATATTGTATAATAATTTTTTGAAATTCAAGCCAACTTTACAAGTATCGTGAATTAAAAACCAATATTCTGATTCAATTTGTTTTTCACATATTTCTATTAATGGAGTATAATCTATAGAATTGTGCTCTAATTCATAATATTTTATATTT
>Ga0194126_10000403_pt1 | contig 72268 bp, 48 predicted proteins | sample TA2KigC150mmetaG_FD_148641 | JGI IMG/M metagenome (GOLD analysis project Ga0194126, IMG submission 148641) | Freshwater microbial communities from Lake Tanganyika, Tanzania - TA2015035 Kigoma Deep Cast 150m | ecosystem: Environmental > Aquatic > Freshwater > Lake | place: Tanzania: Lake...
CCTGCAATAGCTCCAAGGCATCCTCCTGATCCAGCGAAGCCAGCACCTGCCTGCCTGCCGACCTGACGTTCCGACTTGCAGCCGACGACCATCTCCGGTACTTTCTCACAGCGGTTCTCCTTTCATAACATTCAAACAACCCAGATGCTACCATCCGGGCAGGGGAACCGCTACTGATTTTCAACTAAGACAGGGACATCCTCCCGCACTCATCCGGGGCAAAGTAGGGCTCAACTATCATGACGTAGCTGCGGGCGTTCTTCATTATGGGAGCAAGGGCCTTGGAAATGGCATCCGGCGTCCTCTCGACCAAACAATCTGTGCTCACTGACCATAGATCGTCCTCCTCACAGAGGGAGTCGGCGAGCAGAATGTCAGGATTGTCTCGCGGGTTGGCCTTCGCGAGAATTGCCTGAAATGCCTTCACTTCGTGCTGGGCTTCAGCCTTCTCAAGCCAAGTTCCCTGTCCGTCGTAGGACCGGCCTTCTCCGCGCCACATCCTGTGCTTGAGCTTGCCCAAGAGAATCTCGATCCGAGGCCCACTTCGGCGCCCCGCTGGATGGAGTTCGTAGATGCGGCGTGTCCAATCATTGGGGAACCTCGCTATCAGACGCCCGGTATTCGCACCAAAGCAGTCAACGTATCTGAGCAAGGCGTCTTCAGTCCTTAGCACCTCAGGGTCGACAGCGAATTCGTGGAGCATGTCCGCCTAGAAGAGCTCGGCCGCCCGTTCGGCAAAGAAACCACCGGGCCAATCCACTGCAAGGTCGCCGTCAGGCGTTAGCGGCATTTCGCGAACGACGCTCCCTTCGTTTGTCGGTTCGACGTAGACGACCTGCACGTCCTTCGTCGTAACACGAATGGCGCCCTTGCCATCAGTCGTTTCGCGGATTCGACGTAGGATACGCAGGAGCAGATGCTCGCTGTGAGTCTCGACTATGAACGTATTCTCGCGTTCGCTCAGCGCCGCCTTGATGAACACGTCGCCAAGCTCGGCCTGCAGTGCCGGGTGCAGGTGTATCTCCGGCTGCTCAATGACGATGGTCGCACCCCTAGAACCATAGGCCTCCGCGAGAACCGGCAGAACTTGGCTTATCCCCACTCCGATATCCCGATGGCTCACCAGAGTACCTGTGCGCTCGTCCGTCAGCTGCAGTTCGATGGCCGCCGGACCCTTCTCTCGTAGTCGCTCCAGCGCAAGACGGATCTCAACTGGATCGTGATTCTGCGCCGAGAGTACCCGGGCGAGCGGCTCTACATCGTAGTAGGGATGCGCCTCAAGCCTGAACGGGGTCTGTAGCAGCCCTGAGCCAAGCCAGCGGTTCACAGCCTCGCGCACTTCTGAGTCAGTCCTGACTACGTCCCACGCAGATGCGCCGGAGGAATGGTAGTTCGGGTCATACTCGCCATAAGTGATCAACCGCCTCGGAGGGTAGGCACGGAACGGGCCCAGGTACCGCATGCTGCCAAAGCCGCCAGCTATTCGCGCGTGCAGGTTTCTCACCATATCGTTCAGCTCTGCAAAGGGCACAGCCGGGATCCAATGCTCGGCAGTCTTCCGCAGGCTACAGATGTGCTGACGATAGGCTTCGTGGGACTCGGTTTCCTCACTCCAACTCAACGGGCCATCGCGACGCTCCTCGTAGTCAACGTCAGTGATGCCTCGTTCCTGTTTCCATTCTTCCCACGTCACGTACCCCGGCAGCTCTCTGTCATCAGTCTGCAGAGTCGCTGTCAATTCACCGGCCGACTCCTGGCGGACCTTCACGGCGTCCCCGTCCTCACCGTGTAGCCGCTGTGCAACAAGCCCGGGGCACTTGGCGGCGATGCCGGTTACCTCAAACCACGGCCAGAAGTAGTCAGCCTCCATCTCCGCATAGACCTTATCGTCTCCGGCCAAAGGGTAGTTCCCAGAGTCGGGGGTCTCCTCCTCAGTGAACACGTGGAGCTTCTCGGCTGCGCGCGTCCCGATTTGGGTCAACGCCAAGGGGGCATCGGAGCTCTCCCTGGTCAGCCGGATGCGTCCGCCTTCACTTTCAAGTGTGTATTCGCGGACGTACGGCTTCTTGTCGAATGCGAGTCGGACGCACACATTCCAGTCGTTGTCCAACAAGTGGCTCGCCTCGTCGGGCAGCGGCGGTTTCGCGAGCCGGAAGCCGAGCTCAACGTCGGCGTTCACGTCCCGCCTGAAAACGTACTGACGAAACCCGCCGAGGTCGACGTTGTCTCCGCCTATCTGAGTCGTGTGGGCGTCGAGGTTCTCCCTCGTGACGCCCTCATGGGCGAGTAGCAGCGCGTGTATGAGGCTGGACTTCCCGCCGCTGTTCGGCCCGAAGACCAGCGTGATGGGCTTGATAGGCAACCTCTGCGTGTCCCTGAATGCCTTGAACCCTCCAACCCGAAATTCCGTCAAGAACACGTGTACCTCCTCATGCGCCTCATCGTCTTATGTGACAGAGCACAGCAGCACAGGCCACAACCGGATCGATCCTGGACAAGCCGAACAATGCAGTCCATCCTCGTACACCCGAACAACCGGAGGCTGCAGTACTCGTGCTGGATTATGGGTGATACCGAGACGGAGTCAAGCCGAGAGCGGCTGCGTGACTACTACCGGAAAGCAGAGTGGAGGGCGGACGCGATGACGGGGATTTCATCGCGGTGGAGGGCGCGGAAGTCGAGTAGGTACTCGTCCTACTCGACCCTCCGAACACCGGCGGCCGATGGGGACAGCTGGCCTCTGGTCGCTAGCGGCTCAATCCCCGATACAGCGTGCCTTTGCGCACGCCCAGCCATTCCAGCGCTCCGTCGTCCCGGAAGACCGGACCGCCGTGGATGACGTCATGCTCCGGTCCGGGCCGTCCGTCGATGATTACGAACTCCTTCTTGCCCTCCCGGGCCCAGTGCGCCGTACGCCGGCTGTCCGGGCTGAACGCGAACCGGTCCAGGCCGGGATAGGCCGGCCCGGGAACGCCGTCGATCACGACCCGGCGCTTGCCGCCGCTGTCCGCCTGGTAGGCCACGCGCCGGCTGTCCGGGCTGAAAACCATACTGCCCCAAGCGATCTCGTCGTACTTCGGTCCAGCCTGGCCATCCACCATCGCGAACTGCCCCGTGGCAGTCTTCACTCCGTAAGCCACGCGCCGGCTGTCCGGGCTGAAGACGCACCAGTCCCATACGTCCTCGTGCGCCGGGCCGGGCACGCCGTCGGTTACCAGGAACGCCTGCTCGCCCTGCAGCGCGAAGTAGACCACGCGACGGCCATCCGGGCTGAACGAGAGCCCGTCGATGAAGTCGTACGCCGGCCCGGGATTCCCGTCGACCACCGCACGCTGCTGCTGGCCATCTAGGACGGCGTAGGCGACTCGCCCGCCCTGCGGGCTGAAGACCGGCGTTGAGACCTGCGCGTATTCCGGCCCGGCCAGCGTGTCAACCACCACGAGCCGCTTTGCGCCCTGGCGCGCCTGGTAGGCTGCGCGGGCCCCGTCCGGGCTGAATGCCAGACCCTCGATGAAGTAATACTCCCGACCGGCCTTGCCGTCGAGTACGACCCGCTGTTCCCCGACGTCGCCCGCAGCGTAGGCCAGCCGCCCGCCCACCGGGCTGAAAAGAAGCGGCCCAATGACCTCGTACTCCGCCCCGGGCAGGCTGTCGACCACGACCAGGTGCTTGTCACCCCGGCGCGCCTTGTACGCTACGTGCCGGCTGTCGGCACTGAACCGCTGATCGCTAATCTCGTCGTAGTCCGGGCCGGGCTTGCCGTCCACGACCAGGAACTGCCTGCCTTCGCGGCTCGCCCTGTACGCCACGCGTCGGCTGTCCGGGCTGAACAACGGCGCCGCACCCGCATCGTAGTCGTATTCCGGACCAGCAATGCCGTCGACCACGACCCGCTGTTTCTCTTGGTCGAGAGCAACCCAGGCAATGCGCCGGCTGTCTGGGCTGAAAACCGTGAACAGCTCGCCCACGGCGCCGCACTTCGGCCCGGGCATGCCGTCCAGCACCACGCGCTGGCCATCACCGTCCTGCACGATACCCGCCACGTGCTTTCCGTCCTGGCTGAACGTGACCGTGAACGCGTAGACGTCGTCATACGCGGCCCCTGGCCGGCCGTCGATCACCAGGAATGCCTTGTTGTTCTTGATCCCGGTGAAGCAGAACCGCGCGCCATTCGGGCTGAACACCAGATTGTTTTCGCGAACCGCATCCCACGTCCCGGGCAGCAGCTTGCCGTCGAGCCAGACGCTGTAACCGGAGTCGTCCGCTACGACGCAGGCAGCATGCAGTCCGTCCGCGCTGTAGGTGAAATCCTCGACCGGGTTCGGCAGCGCGCCGAGTACGGTCTCGGTCACGCTGCCCACCGCCTGCGCGCCGAGTGCCAGCGGTAACAGGCTGGCTATCAGGACTGTGAATCGGACCAGTTTCATTTCATGTCTCCCTAGTTTGGCGTCATCGTCCTGGCGGCAGTCGCACCCGGAACAGCGAATCACTGCGCACCGCGAGCCACTCGAGCGCGCCGTCGGCACGGAACTCGGGGCCGCCCAGCAGCCGGTCATACTCCGCGCCGGGCAGGCCATCGACCACGACCAGCGCCCGGTAGCCCCGGCCCGCCCGAAAGGCAAAGCGCCGGCTGTCTGGGCTGAAGACCGGCCGCGCGGCATCGTTGTACACCGTCCCGGGTTTGCCGTCGAGCACGGCGAACCAGCGGTCGACCGAGTCGTTGGCGCAATAGGCCAGATGCCGGCTGTCCGGGCTGAAGATAACGCTCTCATCCCGGATATCGTAGTACTCCGCGCCGGGCAGGCTGTCATCAATCACCCGGGTCCGGTCGTTCTGCCAGGCAAGGACGGCCATGCGCCGGCTGTCCGGGCTGAAGACAGCCGGCTCGACACCGTCGTATGCCGGCCCGGGCACGCCGTCGCGCACCGTGAAAACCTTGTCTCCCTGCCGGGCCCGGTAGGCCAAGCTGCGGCTGTCCGGGCTGAACACCAAGTAATGCGCGTCCGCGTATTCCGGACCTTCCCGGCCGTCGACCACGACCCGGTACTGCTCGCCCCGGCGGGCGCAGTAGGCCATGCGCCGGCTGTCCGGGCTGAAGACCGGGCCGTCGGTGATCTCGTCGTACGCCGAACCGGGAGCAGTATCCTGCACAACAAACCACTTGTCGCCCCGGCGGGCCGAGTAAGCGAAGCTCCGGCCGTCCGGGCTGAAAACCGCCCCTTCCCGGCCGAGCGCGTCATACGCCGGCCCGGGCACCGAATCGACCACAATGAACTTTGCTTCGTCCTGCTCGGCGGAAAAGGCCAGGCGTCGGCTGTCCGGGCTGAAGACCAGTTCCCGGACACTCGTGTACTCCGGCCCGACCCGGCCGTCAATTACCACACGCCGGGCGCCTCTTTGCCAGAGGATGTACGCCGCGCGCCGGCTGTCCGGGCTGAAGATGAGCCCCCAGGCACCGTAGCCGCGCGGCCCGGCGACGCCGTCAATCACCATCCACTGCCAGCTGCTGTCCCGCGCCGCGTAGCCGGTGCGCCGGCTGTCCGGGCTGAAGATCTGGTCGCCCAGCTCAATCTCATCGCATACCGGTCCGGGCCGGCCGTCGATCACGGCAAACGCCTTGCCGCCCTTCATGGCAATGTAAAGAGTATGTTGTCCGTCCGGGCTGAACGCGAGTTCACCGATCCAGATCGAATCATAGATCCCGGCCTGCACTTTGCCGTCAAACCAGGCGCTCTGGCCGGAGTCGACCGCGACCACGCCTGCCGCGTGGCGCAGGTCCCGGCTGCGGACAATCTGGCCGACCAGCGCCGGAACCGGGCCGAGGAACTTCTCGGTCGCCTTCCCGGCCGGCCGCGCCCAGGTCAGAAAAGGGAGAAGACCGACGATCAACGCGCCGCGCAGACGAGGTCTCAAAGTCGATTCCTTTCGCATACATGTTCTTCCGAAGATCACACCGCATATTGTAGCAGGAAGGTAGAGCACTGTCAGGCGAAAACAGCCGCCGAGACTCCGCACTTGAGCCCACCACCAGGTCGGTGACCAGACCAGATCGGGAGTCAGAATCCTGCAGGTGGCCGAGCAACAGAACGGACGCAGGCTAGTGCTGGAATGCGGACTGGAGGGCGGCGGCGATGATGGGAATCTCATCCTGGCGGAGGGTCCGGAAATCGAGCAGGTATTCGCCCTTCTCGACCCGGCCGAATACCGGTGGGCGATTGAGGCGCATCCGGCGGGCAAGCTCGTCCACGTGCACGGTCTTTGGCCGAACCGAAACCACGCGTGATTCGAGGCTCTCGGTGGCGAGCGACCCACCGCCGATTTCGGATAGCGCGGGCTTCACCTGGACTGCGGCCTTGTCCTTGAGCCTGGCCTGCACCTGACTCACAAGCGTCTCTGCCTCTTCCTGCATCTGCTGGGGAGTCTTGAGCAGGAGCTGGAACAGAGCGTGCTCCTTGACGACTCGCTCTTCGTCGAGGAAGAGCTCCAGGGTCCGTTCGAGCACGGCGTAGGTCAGCTTGCCGCAGCGCATGGCACGGGTGAGCGGGTGTTTCTTCAAGAGGTCGATGTACTTCTTCTTGCCGACGATGATGCCTGCCTGCGACGCGGAAATCAGCTTGTCCCCGGAGAAGCAGATGACATCGGCTCCGGCTTTGACCGACTCCTGCACCAACGGTTCCTTGGGCAGGCCGTACTTCGAGAGGTCTATGAGCGCGCCGGAACCAAGGTCATCCACCACCAGCACCTTGGCCTCACGCGCCAGCCCGACCAGCTCTTCAAGTCCCACTTCCTTGGTGAACCCGGTAATCTTGTAGTTGGAAGTGTGGACCCGGAGCAGCAATGCCGTCTCGGACGTGATGGCATTCTTGTAGTCACGCAGGTGGGTACGGTTGGTTGTGCCTACCTCTACCATCTTGCATCCACTCTGCTGCATCACGTCGGGGATGCGGAATGCTCCGCCGATTTCGATGAGCTGGCCCCGCGAGACAATCGCCTCCCTGCCCTTGGCCAGCCCCGAGAGGATGAGCAGCGTCGCGGCGCAGTTGTTGTTGACGACCATCGCCGCCTCGGCCCCGGTCAGCTCGCAGAGCAGCGGCTCGATGTGTCGATAGCGGCTGCCGCGCCTGCCAGTCTCAAGGTCGATTTCGAGGCTGGAGAAATGCTCGCTCACGTCGGCCAGCGCTTCCTGCGCGGCCTTGGACAACGGCGCGCGACCCAGCCCGGTATGCAGGATGACGCCGAGTCCGTTGATCGCCCGAGTCAGGGTCGGCTTGCGCTCGCGTTCAAGACGCCGCTCTAGTTCGGTCTGGTCGTAGGCAACGCCCTCGCCAGCGTGAATCTTCTCCCGCAGTTCATCCAGGTAGACCCGTATCGTACGCACCGCCATTCGACGGTGGACGTGAGACAGAACCGGCTTCAGTTCCTCACTCTCGAGCAGCTTGTCTACCGATGGCAGAGACCGAAAAGTGGCCCCGTGATCTAGTGGTCCAGTGTTCGAGTGTCCGGTCGGGAGTCCCGCACTTGACCTCTTGACCACTTGAGCACTAGACCGCTGCTGTTTCTTCTTCACGGATGCACCAGCGTCTCTCGGACGAATGTGGCGCGGCGCTCGTCGCGTTCCGCCGCGGTCAGGTTCTCGCCCAGCAGCGCCTGCAGGTTCGCAGGACGGACAAGTATCATCAGCCGCGTCACCTGCTCCAGGCTGATCTCGTTGACTATGCCAAGGGTGACTCCGAGCCTGAGGCCGGCAATCAGGTTTATCGCCTCGTCCGAAGAGAGGACGCGCGCGCCCCGCAACAGGCCAAGCGACCGGAAGACCTTGTCTTCGACCTCGACCCGCAGCTTCTTCATCAGGTACTCACGCGCCTTCCGCTCGTACAGAATCACCTGCCGACTGATGTCGGCGATCGTCTCGATGATCTCCCACTCGGTCTGGCCGACCGTCTTCTGGTTGGAAATCTGGAAGAAGTTGCCCTTGGTTTCAGTTCCCTCGCCGTACAGGCCGCGCACCGCGAGGCCGATATGGATGGCCCCGCGCAGCACCTTTTCGATCTCGCGGGTGATGACCAGCGCGGGGAGGTGCACGAGAACCGAGGCCCGCATTCCGGTGCCGAGGTTGGTCGGGCACGCGGTCAGGAATCCGAACTCGGGCGAGAAGGCGTACTGAAGCTGGCTCTCCAGCTTCTCATCAAGAGCCGCCGCCGCAGTGAAGGCCTCGGGGAAATCGAGGCCGGATGCCATCACCTGGAACCGAAGGTGGTCTTCTTCGTTGATCATCAGGCTCGTGGCTTCATCGTTGCCGACGTAGAACCCGCGCTTTGCCTTGGAGGCGATGAAATCGGGCGAAGCGAGGTGACGCTCGATCAGGTACTGGCACTGCGGGTCGGCAAGCTGCTCGTTCTGGAGGAACTTGCCGTTCTCCAGGTAGCCGGTGTCGGTAAGCGCCCAGCGTACGACGTCAACGGTACGTTCGTGGTCGCGGGGCTCTGCCCGGTGGGTGAAGGGTACGTCGGCCAGGTTCCGCGCCAGCCGGACGCGGGTGGAGAGGACTACGTCAGCTTCCGGGCCGGAGGCCGCAAGCCACTTCCCGACCGAACCGCCTGGACTCATAGAAGCGGAGTATCACCACCAAGGCACCAAGACACCAAGTCCGAGAACGGACTTCCTGTCCGGTCTGCTTTGTGCCTTTGTATCTTTGTGGCGGGCATCCTCACTCCCCTTCAGTTTTCCGGAGTTGGTCGCGCAGGGCCGCGGCCTTCTCGTAGTCTTCGTCCTGTATGGCGCCGGACAGCGCCTCGCGCAGCTTCTGGACGTTCATCTTCATCTGCGCCTGCTTGCGCCCTCCGCTCGCGGTCCTGCCGACGTGCTGCACCGCGTCGTGGATCCGTCTTATCAGCGGTACGAGCTGATCGTGAAATGACGTGTAACACTCGGCGCAGCCGAGCCGGGCCTGCCGTTTGAACTCGGCATAGGAGAGGCCGCAATTCGGGCAGATCAGCTTCGAATCGCCCTCATCGATGCGGTTCTTCAGCTCGGTGATGATCTCGGCTACGTTCGCCTTCAGCTTCTCGACTTCGGTGAACCCTCGCTGGCGGGCGCATTCGGGGCAGATGGTGATCTCCGTGACCTTGCCCTCCTTGTCGAGCTGGCTCACCTTCATTGTCGCCTCACCCTTGCCGCAGAGGTCACATGCCTTCATATGGATGGAAAAACCGGAGGTCCGCCACAAGGGCACAAAGACCCGAAGAGGCCCCAGACTCTGGAACCTTCGGGACTTTGTGTTCTAGTGGTTGGATTCCTCATCGAGCTTCCCTGCGGCGAGATGCAGCCGTCGCGTCGCCCGGTCCGCAACCGCCTGGTTGTGAGTCACGACCAGAATCGTCATCTTCCTTTCGTTGCTCAAGCGCACCATCAAGTCGACCAGGGCGGCCGCCGACGTCGTATCGAGGTTACCGGTCGGTTCGTCCGCCAGGATTACTGCCGGGTCGTTCACCAGCGCCCGGCCCATGGCGGCGCGCGCCTGCTCGCCGCCCGACAGCTCAGCCGGACGATGGGTCAGGCGGGAGGTGAACCCGATCTCCTCGAGTACTTTGTGCGCCCTGACCAACGCCTCGGCACGGGCAACACCCGCCACCAACAGCGGCATCGCCACATTCTCGAGAACCGTGAACTCGGAGAGCAGGTGGTGGAACTGGAACACAAAGCCCAGTTTCCGGTTTCTCACCTCGTGCAGCTCCGACTCAGGGTAGCTGAAAACATCCAGTGAATCAAGCAGCACCCGGCCTCTGGTGGGCCGATCCAGAGCGCCGAGAACGTGCAGCAGGGTTGACTTGCCGGTGCCCGAAGGACCGAGAATGGCCACCAGGTCGCCGCGCTGCACTTCCAGATCGACACCCCGCAGGATTTCAAGCCGCTCCGTCCCGGTTTCGAATACGCGCCAGACATCGGTCGCCTGAAGGACAGGCGTGTGGTCGAGTGGCGCCGTGGTCGAGTGGTCAAGTGCCGAACTCCCGGCCGAACACTGGTTCACTGGACCACTAGACCACTGCTTCTGCTCACTCATACCTTATCGCCTCCAGCGGCACGAGCCTCGCTGCCTGCAGCGCCGGATAGATGGTGGCGGCAAAGGTAATAGCAATAGCCGAGATACAGACTAACGTCACATCCTGCACCATGACCTGCACCGGCAGGTTCTTGATGAAGTAGACGTCGCCGGGCAAAGAGACGAAGCGATACTTGTTCAGCAGCCAGCATGCGACCAGGCCGAAGACCGAACCCGTAACGGTACCGATGATACCGATGAACCCGCCGGCCAGTATGAAGATGCGCGTCACGGTTGAGGACTTGGCCCCCATCGCTTTCAGGATACCTATCTCGCGGGTCTTGCGGATGACCATCATCGTCAGCATGCCGATGATGTTGAACGCGGCAACCAGCACGATCAGCACCAGCACGATGAACGTAACGACCTTTTCCAGGCGCAAAGCGGTGAAGAGATTGCGGTTCTGCATTATCCAGTCGGTAGCGCGATACGGGTATCCAAGCTGCCGCGTGATGCGCCGCCCGATGCGGGCCGCAGCGTAGACGTCACGCACGCGTAACTCGAACCCGGTAACCATTTTCTCCATGCCGAGGAACTGCTGGATTCCGGCCAGCGAAAGGTAGACGAAGCTCGAATTGTACTCGTACATGCCGCAGTCGAAGATGCCGTTCACGACGAAGTACTTGGTGCGGGGCAGGAAGCCGAAGGCGGTCATCGTCCCGCCGAAGGGCGAAGCGAGGTTCAGCGAGTCACCGATGGAAAGCCCGAGTATACGCGCCAATTCGATGCCGATGACAACCCCGCTCGAGTCAAAGTCGAACTGCCCCTGGACAATGGTGCCGGATATGTCGGTGATATCGTCTTCGTACTCCGGATCGACGCCGCGAACCACGACACCCTCGACCCCGTTCTCGGTCCTTACCAACGTCTTGGCGTAGATGAACGGAGCGACCGACAGGACACCCGGAACCCGGGCAATCTCCTGCTGGAGCGAGTCGCCTCCGCCGGCCGGATACGGGATCGGCTCGAACGAATACTTGGCCACAACCACATGCGGGGTAGCGCCGAGAATCCGATCCTTCAGCTCCTGGTGGAATCCGTTCTCGACCGAGAGAACGATGATGATTGCCGCAACGCCGACGAACACGCCACCCATCGCAATCGCGGTTATGCCGGAGAAAGTGCGCCTGCCCCTGCCGCGCAGGTACCGCCGCGCCATGAAGAGTTCGAATCTCATGGTAGACGGACCGGAGTCTTACCACCAAGACACCAAGACACCAAGGTCGGAATCCGGCCGGCCGGAGAGATCTCTTTGTGCCTTTGTGCCTTTGTGGTGAGAATCCTCACCGAATCAGGATTCTTTCTGAGGCCGGAGTTGCGGAAAGAGAATCACGTCTCTGATGGTCGGTGAGTTCGTCAGCAGCATGGCAATCCGGTCAATCCCCAGTCCGAGGCCGCCGGTCGGCGGCATGCCGAACTCGAGCGCGGTGCAGTAGTCCTCGTCCACCGTCGCAAACTCCTCATTCAGAGCCACGCCCTCCTCGAACCGCTCCCGCTGCTCGGCCGGGTCGTTCAGCTCAGAGAACGCGTTGCCCAGTTCCATGCCGCATACCACCGGCTCGAACCGCTCGACCAGTTCCGGGTTGTCGCGGTGGCTCTTGGCCAGCGGCGTCGTCACCTTCGGATGGTCCATCACGAAGGTCGGGTCAATGATGTGGTCCTGTATCAGCTCGGAGAAGAGCTTGTCCAGCAGCTTGGCGCGGGAAATGTCCTCCGTGGTCTGAACGTTGAAGCGCGCCGCGACCTTCCTCAGCATCGGCATGGAGAGCTTCATCGGGTCCGTCTCAATCCGCGCTGCCAGCGTGTCCACGAATTTCATCCGCTGCCAGGGTCTGCCGAAATCAACGATGTGGTCGCCGAACGGTAGCTCCGTCTTGCCGCAGACCTCCATGGCGAGGAACTTGAACAGCTCCTCGACCAGCGCGAGCACGTCATTGTAGTCGGCATAGGCCCAGTAGAGCTCCATCTGGGTGAACTCGGGATTGTGCGTCCGGTCCAGTCCCTCGTTGCGGAAATCCTTGCCGATTTCGAAGACCTTCTCCAACCCGCCGACGATCAGCCGCTTCAGGTACAGCTCGTCGGAAATCCGCATGAACATCTTCTGCTCGAGCACGTTGTAGAATGTCTCAAACGGACGGGCTGCGGCACCGCCGTAGATCGGCTGCAGAATCGGCGTCTCGACCTCGGCAAACCCGCGCTCGGAAAGGAACCGCCGCACGAGCCCGGTGATCTTGGTCCGATTCAGCAGCACCTGCCGCGACTCCTGATTGACAATAAGGTCAACGTAGCGCTGCCGATAGCGCATTTCGACATCTGTCAGACCGTGGAACTTCTCCGGCAGCGGATGTAGCGACTTTGTGAGGAGAACCAGTTCCTTCACGTTGACCGTCACCTCCCCGGTCTTGGTGCGGAACATCTCGCCCCGCGCTCCCACGAAGTCGCCTAGGTCGAGCAGACCAAGGTTCGCGAACGCCTGCTCGCCCAGGGTGTCCTTCCGCAGGTAGAGCTGCAGTCTCCCGGTTTCGTCCTGGATGTGGCCGAACTGGGTCTTCCCGTGCTCCCGCCGCGACATCAGCCTGCCCGCAACGCTCACTGCGAACAGGGGCGTGGGCAGAGGGGCTGTACCGGATTGCGGCGCTCCTGGCGCCGGAGACTGTCCCTGCCCGCTCAGATCCTCGAACTCCGCTATCGCCTTCGCATTCGTGTGGGTCCGTTCCCACTTGTACGCGTAAGGATTGACACCGGCCTCGCGCAACTTCGCGAGTTTGCCGAGCCTGACTTCGCGGTCATGGCCGCTGGTCTGAGTCGGTGGTTGTTGCTCCTGTGGGTTGTCGCTCATCGGGCAAGACTATATCCGTGTCAGAGGCGAAGTCAAACAGACGAAGAAGAGATCGACGCCGGGACAGGCACCTACCACCAAGTCACAAAGACACAAAGATGGATCTGGAAGCAGCCGCTACCGATGCACGCGCAAGGCTACTTCTTCTTGTGCCCGCTGGCAACGAGCCAGCTCCGCTCAACAACTCCCCAAACCGGATTGTCCGCATCGTGCTGCAGAAGCTCTCCATAGACACGCCAAGGCCGACTCCGACTCCAGAACTGCAGGCTCTGAACTATTCGGCGTTCGGCAGGCTGTGCACGCAGTCCAATCTCGCCCCCCGACTCAGTCCGGACCTGGTAGACAATGCCGCGCGGTCTGACGACGCGCCCTCCGACGGTGTCCCCTTCATCGAGCAGACGCTGGACCGATGCGGCGTCGGCGACGCCCGATATCTCGCGTTGCCACGCCGCGTAGTCCTCAAGCTTCCTGGGCTGGAACATAGTATCTACTTCCTCCGGCTTCAGCGGAAACCTGGGGAGGCACTGCTCGCCGCCAAACAGAGCGCCGACCAAACCGGAGGCGCTCACCACGGTCTCCGGAGCGACATTGTCGCGTGGTCCGGAGAACAGAACCTGACGAACAACGAGCCAGTTGTCCGTACGAACGTACCACACAAAGTCGTCCCTGGATGTCCCGTTTCGACGATCCTGGGCTTCGGCCCGCAGCACGTAGCAGTCCTGTTGTTCGACCGTCTCGACGCCGGCTACACAATATCGTTTGTAGCTGCAGCCGGAGTCAACCGCAGGATCGACTCTTGCCGGCTCCCAGGTCTTGACCACCCACCAGTCGCCCACTCGCCACCTGGGAGCAAAGTTCATCTTCCCGCCCGCGGTGAACTGCCGCGCGCATGCCGCGACAGCCAACGCGGTCAGGGCGACTCTCGTCCAACGCACGACACCAGTGTATAACGACACAGACTGCTGTCAAACCACTTGTCGAGGGACAATCCCTAGCCGCCCGAGGAGGCTGGCCGCGAAGTTAGGCGCATGGCGAAGTCGGGATGATGAGACATGTTCGTATCACTATGCCGAGGGCGTTTTCGGTCCTATGTGCCTGAGGATTAGGGCGTTAGGCGGCATCGAGCCGAAATGACCCCCCCCGCCCCGGGGACTGCTCGGGGGATAGCCAGCCATGTCGTTTGTATCGCTGTATCGGACATCGTTCGGCAGACAGTCTCGGACACGGTCTGGGAGAGTCCTTGGTCCGTTGTCCCGGAGGCAGTGCGGCAAGCTGCGTGCATCGTTGCTTCGTGCGTCGTTTGGGGAAAAGCAGAGATAGTATGCAGCAGGCAGTAGACAGGACTGCCGGGCACGCAGACGGGCACGTCGTTCTGCACGTTGCTTCCGCCGCAATCCGGAACGCAGCCTGCGAGGCGGTTCGCGGGGTTGCGCCCGGAGTCATGTCCTTTTCCGTGACCCGAGTCCCACGATGAGAGGTCTTCCCGAATCCAGCCTGCGGCGTGAGTCCATCACCGGCTTGACATGGCGTACCGGGGCGATAGCATGACCCGTTCACGGGCTGCGGTCCTTTGCAGCCGTGAGCGGCATACGCCGGCAGGCCGCGTGGCAAGGCTGTCTGCGGTGGCGACCGGCGGGTGCGCAACGCCAGTCAGCACGAAGGAGGTCGGATGATTCAGGCAGTTCGCAAGGCAGTGACCGTGACAATGCTAGTCCTGCTGTTCGTTGCCGCTGGAGCATCGGCAGCGACGTCGGAAGCGTCGGCGATCGAGAAGGCCAAGGCGGCAGCATACGCGGCCGCGTTCGACGCGCCCGGGGCTGACCCGCTCGAGTTGAGCGGCGGGCCGGACGACTACGGGTACATCTTCAAAGACGAGACCGACAGCGGCGGTCCGGCCTACGACTGGATTGACACCGTCGGTGCAACCAGCCTGGATATCACGGGCGACGATACATTCACTGTGGTCGCGCTGCCTTTCACCTTCTCGTTCTACGGCGCGGACTTTGACTACTGCCACCCCTCCACCAATGGCCAGATGGGGCTCGGCAGCGGCATCCGGGCCTACGCCAACTCCGAGCTTCCGACCACCAATCTCCCCGCCAGTCACCTGTGCCCCTACTGGGACGACCTGTACGTGGACACCAGCTCCAAGGTCCTCTACAAGACCGTGGGCACTGCCCCGAACCGGCAGTTCGCCGTCATCTGGGACAGCGTCCGCACGCTCAGCAGCAGCTATCGTCTCGTGTTCGAAGCCATCCTGGGTGAGTCAGACAACAGCATCACCTACCAGTACCGCTACCTGGACACGAACGCGCAGGGCCAGTCCGCCACAATCGGCGAACAGCAGGCCCAGACCGGCAACCGCTACCTGCAGTATTCGTACAACACGGCGTCGCTGACCGCCGGGCGCGCCATCAAGTTCTGGCGTCCGGAGATGACGGCCGACGTCGGCACTCACCGGATTGTCGCGCCCAACGGCGTCCACCTGATGGACACGATTCAGCCGGAGGCCGTCATCAAGAACTACGGGACTGCTGCCCAATCCAACTTCGGGGTCAGGCTCGACATCGGCACCGGCTATACCAGCACGGTGAACGTACCCGGTCCGGTTGCGCCCGGAGATACCGTCGTCGTCAACACGTTCACCCCCTGGGTCCCGACTGCCATGGGCCCGTACGCGGTCGCCTGCTCGACCCAACTCAGCGGCGACCTGTTCGAGAGGAACGACAAGGCGACCGCGAGCGCGATGATTGTGAGCCTGGTCGAGCACTTTGAGCCGACCAACGGCGGCTACGTGCCGACTCCGGACTCGGGCCACTGGGCGTGGCGCGAACCGGCGTACCCGCGGCCGGCGCCGCCGTCGTCACCCAATGTGTGGACCATCCCGGACTCCGGTGCCTATCAGACATACGAAAGCAGCTACGTGGCATCCTGCAAGTACGTCGCCACCCTGGACTCCCCGCAGGTCATGTTCGACCACCGGTTGTACGTCGAGCCGAACTTCGACGGCGGCAACGTATCCTACTCAACCGACCATGGCTCGACTTGGACTGTCATCTTCCCGGACGGCACCCGGCCCTACGACTCTCTCCGTTCCGGGCAGTGGGGCTACACCGGCACCGTCCCCTGGGAACTGGCCACGTTCCGTGTCCCGGTCCTGCAGGACAGCGGGTTCAAGCTGCGCTGGAAGTTCATGACTGACCTTTCGGTCCAATACCAGGGCGGCTGGATGATTGACGACTTCGCCGGCATCGGCATCGCCAGGCTCGCGGCCGACGTCGGCGTCGTACAGACACTCGCGCCGGCCGAGTCGGTCTACTTCGGTGACACGATCGCCCCGCGTGCCGTAGTCCAGAACTTCGGTAGCGCGGAGCAGACGTTCGTGGTTCGGTTCTCGGTCGGCGACGGCTATGGGGACTCGGACTCGATGACGCTTGCTCCCGGCCTGACGGACACGGTTGAGTTCGCGGACTGGACTCCGGAATCGCTCGGGACCTTCAGCGTCACCTGCTCGACCGAACTGGCCGGTGATATGGACCAGGCCAATGACGCAGTCCATGGCTCGGCTACGGTCATGCCGTTCGTTGGGGTGGCCGAACAACCCCGCCTTGCCCGCGCCTTCTCACTGGACAATGCGCTGCCGAACCCGTTCACCGGCAGCACAACCATCCGTTTCGGCGTCACGCGCCGGGAGCAGGTGTGTGTGAGCGTCTACTCCGCCGCCGGTACGCTCGTTCGGACGCTCTGCAACTCCGACCTGGTTCCGGGATACCACTCGCTTGCCTGGGACGGCCGGGACGCACGGGGGCACGCGGCCGGAGCCGGCGTGTACCTGATGCGGATGAAGACCGACGTCTTCACCGCCACGCGCAAACTGGTCCTGCAGCGCTAGTCAGCATCCGACAGCAGCAGTCGGCAGGGGCGGGCGCAAGCCCGCCTCTTGCTGGACAGGTCGCGGGCTGTAGCCTACACTCTACAGAGATGGGTCGCATCCTCTGTATAGACTACGGCGAGCGGCATACGGGCGTTGCGGTCTCTGACCCGACGCGAACCATCGCGCAAGCTTTGCCGACCATCCATCACTCGAGCAAACGCGAGCTGCTGGAAGCGCTTAGGCGGCTCATTGCCGAGCAGGAGGTGACTGAGGTCGTCATCGGCCTGCCGGTGGCTCAATCCGGCAAGCCGAGCCGTCGGTCCGAGCAGGTGCGGAGTTTCGCCGGGCAACTGAGGAAGGCAACCGGCCTGTCTGTGGCGACGTTCGATGAACGCTTCTCGACCGCCCGAGCGACCGAGGTGCTGGAGGAGATGTCGGGCGGCCGCGACCTCGCGCCCGGCAAGCGCGCAGCCACCGGCCGGAACCGGAAGCGCCGCGAAGCCGTGGACCGGATAGCCGCGACCATCATCCTTGAAGACTACCTGGCTGAGATGGGGGACCGCACGAAGAACCCAGAATCCAGAGTCCAGAATCCAGAATCCAGAAGTACCGGAGCCGGGGCGTGAAACCACCAGGATACCGGTGCACCAAGGTCCTGGTCCTGACCTCTTTGTGTCTCTGTGCCTTTATGGTGGGTCACCTCTCGTGTTCGAGCCGCGTGCCGTCGAACGGCCGGAAGGTCGAGGTGGTGGTGCGGCCCGGCCAGAGCGCCACGTCCATCGCCGACACCCTGGTTGTGAAGCAGGTCATCGGCTCCAAACCGCTGTTCCTGCTATACGCCTGGTACTACAACTACAATGCCCGCCTGCGCGCCGGCCGCTACCAGCTTTCCATCGGCACCGGCGAGCGGCGCGCGCTCCGGCTGCTGGCCGGCGAAGAGGCCGCGGTGACGATGGTCACGATTCCCGAGGGCTACACCATGAACGAAATCGCAGCGGTGCTGGCGGAACGCGGGGTCTGCCCGGCCGACAGCTTCCTGAGCGCGTGCATGGATACGAGCCTGCTCCGGCAGTCCGGCGTGAGGGCGGCGACCGCCGAGGGCTACCTGTTTCCGGAGACCTATGAATTCCTCAGCGGCTCCGCGCCAGCCGATGTCGCGCGCAGGCTGATCCGCCAGTTCTTCTCGGTGTTCGCCGAACTCCACGACTCCTCACGCCTCCCTCCTGCCTCTTTCCTCACTCCCTCGCAGGTCGTGATACTCGCGTCCATCGTCGAGCGCGAAGCCAGGGTGCCGGAGGAGTTCCCGCGCATTGCCGGAGTATTCGCTAATCGCCTGCGCCGGCGCCTGCCGCTGCAGTCTTGTGCCACCGTCGAGTACCTGCTGCCGCAGCGCAAGGGACGGCTGTCGGTAGAGGACACGAAGATAGCGTCCCCGTACAATACCTATCTCCACGCCGGCCTGCCGCCCGGGCCGATCTGCAATCCGGGCCGCCGCGCGCTGGCCGCCGCGCTCCATCCCGAGCGGAACGACTATCTCTTCTTTGTCGCCCGCGGCGACGGCACCCACCTCTTCTCCCGCACCGCGGCCGAGCACGCTGCGGCCTGCCGCCGCGTCCGCGACGGCGGCTAGCGGAAATGAAGCGGGGCGAAACGCCCGTTTCGCCCCGCGACTTCCCGTTCGGTTCGGCTAGTTGACCAGCACGGCCCGGCCCGTGAGCCTGCGGTCCTGGGTCCTCAGCTCCACGAAGTAGGTGCCGCGCGAGAGCTTGTGCCCGCTGTCGTCTCTGCCGTCCCAGACCGCCGTCCCCGGCTCAAGCGCTGAGCGTGCCAGTAGCCGTACGATTCTGCCGGTCTTGTCGAGTATCCGCAGGTCGACCGGCACCGACTCCGCTGTCTGCCAACGGATACTGGTGCTGTGGGTGAACACATTCGGCGTCACCGAGAGCCGGTCAGTCCCGACCGAGCGGGAGGTCTCGACGACGCCAAGCAGCCGGTAGACAGGCGGGCTGACAAACGACGCGACCACCTTGTCTTCGACCAGTATAGGCTCAAAGTAGGTGCCGCCGCTGTAGCCCGATGCCGAGACGGTCAGCGTGTACTCTCCGGCAGCCAGCCCCTTGATAAGGTACTCACCCCAGGTAGTCGTGTACGCCTGCCCGGTGCCTTTCGCGCCGGAGGCGGTAACCAGCACCCCACTGACCTCAGTCTGACTGACCCCTTCGTAGACAAAGCCCGAAATGCCGCCGCTTTCGACCGCAACCAGGGCGAAGTTGATGTTCTCCGTGATCTGGCCCGCCTGAACGTGAACGCTCTCCGGATAGACCTGGTGGTAGTAGCCCCGCGCGCATGCCCGAACCAGGTACTTGCCCGCGCGCAGCTCCTGAATCAGGTAGTAGCCGTTTGAGTCCGACTTGGCGTGACCCTGACCGCGCGGACCCCAGGCAAACAGCTCTGCGTTCTTGATCGGCTCCTGGGTTGCGGAGTCGGTCACCGTTCCGGAGATGCGGCCTCTCTCGCCTTCCTCCGGCTCCAGGGCGAAGTCCACGTGCTGGGTTACCTGTCCGGAATCGACCACGACCGTCTCCGGGGGCGCGGGCTTGAATCCTCGGGCACTGGCCATTACGTGGTAGTTACCAGGCGGCAGTTCGCCGATGTAGTAGTTACCTTCCATGTTGGTATTTGCCTGGCCGCGCCTCGGCCCCTCGGCGACGACCAGCGCGCCGAATATCGGCTTGCCGTTCACCTTGTTCGTCACCGTTCCGGCGACCGCGCCGTAGCCACCACCCACGGGCTCCAGCGCGAAGTTGATGCCGTCCGTAATCTGGCCGCCAACGACCAGGACCGACTCCGGATAGACCTTGGGCTTGAACCCCTGAGCCTGCGCGCAGACCCGGTACTTGCCCGCCGGCAGATTCTCTATCAGATACCCGCCCTGCTGGCAGGTATGTGCTTCGCCGCTGCCTTTCGGCCCGGTGGCAAACACCACCGCTCCCGGGATGGGCTCGCCGTTGCTGGCATTGGTGACCTTGCCGGAGATGCCGCCTTTCTCGCCGCCGGTGGGCTGCAGAGCGAAGTTGATGTTCTTTGTGATTTCGCCCGCAACCACAGTAACCGACTCCGGATACACGGACGATTCATACCCAGTGGCCGAGGCGGTGACGCGGTACCTGCCCGGTGGCAGTCCCGCGATCTGGTACCCGCCGCAGGCATACGAATGGGCCTCGCCGTCTCCGCTCGGACCGCGGGCAACGATGAGAGCGCCGGCAATCGGTTCCTCCGTAACCGCATCGGTCACCTTACCGGAGATCCCGCCCTTCTCACTGCCGAGCGGTTCCAGGGCGAAGTTGATGCCGTCGGTGACATGGCCCTCCTCCACTACTACCGACTCCGGGTAGACCTTGGTCTTGAACCCGGTAGCCGAGGCATGGACCTGGTACTTGCCCGGCTGAATCTGAATCAGGTAGTGGCCGGTGCTGTCGGTGTAGGCTCCGCCATGGCCGGTGCACACCGCCGCACCCGCGATCGGCTGCCCGCTCTCGGCGTTGGTGACCTTGCCGCAGATACCGGTAAGTGCCAGCGCCGGTGTACCGGCGACCAGCGTCAGAACCGCAAACAGAACCAGAACACTCTTCATTGCCACCTCCACTGGCTATGCCGCTGTCGGAGTACCGAACGACCCCGGCCGCATCCGGGCAGGAGTCGTTCCTGTATTTTCGCCTGACCGGTTTGGATGTCAAGTCCGCGCTCCGCCCTGAATCCGACGATGAGCCACGGAGCACGCAGACAACTGAAGTATGCGGGGTGGAAACTCCGACCGACACCGGGACTGCGGGCTCACTGGCCTGTGAGAGCGCCCCAGTTCCTGTCGTGGAGACACTCGGCCGCTTGACACGATGGAACTCCAGGGCTAGGATTGTACGTTGATTGGTCGCAGGACCGTTGGCAGAGAAGGTTCTTGAACAGCCTGCAAGTCGTCGAGTTCGGTCTAGCCTGAAATCCGGTCTGCCGTCCGGCAGAGCCTGTACCGATTCCCCGCACGGCGAGCAAAGGAGTACACCATGATGCTGCGCTTTTCCGCAAGGTCGCTCGCGACCCTGATTGCCGCGGTCGCGCTTCTCGCCGGCATTGCCGGCGCCGTTCCCGAACCCTGGGTCCACCCGGACGGGAGCATTCACTATTACGACCCCATCAGCACGCCGAGCGGCCTGAACTGGAACTTCGCCTGGGATTCGGCGCTCGGGCATGGCGGCTACCTCGCCACCATCACGTCGCAGGCCGAGAACGATTTCGTCTTCAGCCTGGTCGACTCCAGCCAGTTCTGGCACACGCGCACATCGCGCCAGGTTGCCGGACCGTGGCTCGGCGGCACGCAGGACTTCGGCTCATTCGAGCCGGACAGCGGCTGGCACTGGGTGACCGGCGAGTCGATGAACTACCGCAACTGGACTCCGGGCGAGCCGGACAACAACGGAGACGAGAATGCTCTCCACTTCGGCGAGGCGCTGAACGCGCGCGTGCCGTCCTGGGATGACGTCAACCGCCTGGACGATTCGATCCGCGGATTCGTACGCGAGCTCTCTGCCGATTCGACCACGCTCGGCCTGCGCTACTGGGATTCCCCGGCCTGGGAAGGCTACACGCTGTTCGCAAACAACCAGGGCCGGGCCTTCTACCTGATCGACAACAAGGGCCGGCTGATCCACAGGTGGCGTGTTACCGACAAGACGGTCGGCGCGCTCTACCTGCTGGAAAACGGACTAGTTTCCCAGATCGGTAACTTGAACAACCCCCATTTCCTCAATGGCGGCCGCGTATCGCTCATCGACTGGGGCGGCAACAAGACCTGGTCCTTCGACTATTCGGACAGCCTGGTCTGCCTGCACCACGACGCCATCTGGCTGCCCAATGGAAACATGCTGGCGATTGCCTGGGAGCTCAAGACCCGGGCAGAGGCGATCGCGGCGGGCCGCGATACGACCAAGCTGACCGCAAACAAGCTCTGGCCCGACCATATCATCGAAGTCGACCCGGCAACCGACAGCATCGTCTGGAAATGGCATGTCTGGGACCACCTCATCCAGGACTACGACTCTACCAAGCAGAACTACGGGGTGGTCGGGGACCATCCTGAACTCATCGACCTGAACTTCACGGACGCGGTTTCGCCGATCGCGGCCGACTGGATACACTCCAACGCTCTCGACTACAACTCGGAGTTCGAGCAGATCCTGCTCAGCGCCCGCGACTTCAACGAAGTGTGGGTCATAGACCACAGCACAACGACCGATGAGGCGGCCGGTCACACCGGCGGGCGCTACGGCAAGGGCGGAGACCTGCTCTTCCGCTGGGGTAATCCTCGAACCTACCGCCGGGGCGACAGCACCAGCCAGATCTTCTACCATCAGCACCACTCGTCGTGGATCCCGAGCGGCCTGCCGGGCGCGGGCAATATCACGGTGTTTGACAACGGACTGCAACGGCCGGGATCGGCGTACTCGACCGCCATCGAGTTCATTCCGCCGGTTGATTCCACCGGCCACTACGCGGACCCTCCGCCCGGCGCACCCTACGATCCTTTCGGTCCGGCCTGGCAGTACGTCGCCGACCCGCCGACGTCCTTCTACTCGTCCCAGCTCAGCAGCGTCCAGCGACTACCCAACGGGAACACGCTGATTTGCGAGGGCAACAGCGGGCGGTTCTTCGAACTCGCACCGGATACCCAGGTAGTGTGGAAGTACACCAACCCTGTCACGGACACGCTGCCTAAGTACCAAGGCACGCCGCCGGCACAGAACACGGTCCACCGGTCGCCGCGCTATCCGCTCGACTACGCCGGACTGCAAGGTCACGACCTGACCCCGGGATACCCGGTGGAACTCTACACCACCAAGCAGTACGTCGGCGTGAAGGAAGCTCCGCCGTCCGGCAGCGCTCCGGTCGGGCTGTCAGTCAGCCCCAATCCTTTCGGACCGCTCGCCCGAATCAGCTTTAATCTGCCGCGTGCCGTTTCGGCGGAACTCGGCATCTACTCGGCTGACGGTCGACTTGTGCGGACGCTGCCGGCCGTCAGCGGCTCCGTCTGGAACGGCGCCGACAACAACGGGAATCGCGTGGGCCGAGGTGTCTACTACTGCCGGCTGCAGGGACCGTCATTCGGCACGTCGGCGAAACTGGTGAAGAGCGAGTAGTCCGACAGTGAACGCATCTCGACGTACCGTGAAGACACTGGTACTGGCCCTGCTGCCGGCACTGGCAATTGCCACGGTGACGTTCGAGCGCCGCTGGCACTGGTTCCGCGAAGACATCGGCCGCTCGGTGGCGCTGATGGCGGACGGCGGGTATCTGGTCTCTGGTGAAACCTGGGTGGACTCAACCTTGTACGGCATCGTCCTGGCGCGAACCGACTCCCTGGGCGACACGAATTCGGTACGTCACTTGCTGGGCGTTGCTCACGGCAGCGGCTACGTCTGTGCCCTGACAGGGGGGGACATCGTCGCTGCCGGCATTCGCAACGGCTCACGTTTTTTCGCGCAGGGCTTCGATCCCTCGGGTGACTCGATCTGGACCTACGATTCCCCGCACCGCGGCCTGCCGTTTGCACTCATGGCCACGAGCGATGGCGGATGCCTGATTGCCGGCCGGGATTCGATGCAGGACATGGGCCTCGTGCGGCTCGATTCCGCGGGCAGCGAAAAGTGGGTCCGTTCCTATGATGAACCCCGCGTCCAGGGTTCCACCACCAACGGTGTGGCCCAAACCCGGGACAGCGGTTTCATACTCTGCGGCGACGCGACCGACTACATGGGTTCCTACGTCCGGCTGGTCCGGACCAGTTCAACCGGCGACACGCTCTGGACCCGCCTCTACTCGGGGCCCGTCGGACCCTCACTGGAGGCGGTCTGCGAAACCCCGGACCGCGGGTTTCTCGCCGTGGGCAACGAGTTCGACACCTTGCAGTCACTGGACGCAGCCTTTCTCCTGCGTACCGATTCCAACGGCACCATCATCTGGACCCGCAACATCCCGTTTCCCGGCGCCGGAACGCATGCCACGGCACTTCGCACCACCAGTGACGGTGGCTACATCCTCGCTGGTGCGGTCGATTGGGGTGACTCTTCACGGGCGTGGCTGGCCAGGCTCGACGCCGGGGCGGACACGGTCTGGACAAAGGTCTTGCCCGGCATTGGCAGGGAAAAGGCCGAGGACGTGTGGCAGACTCCGGATGGTGGCTACGTGATTGCCGGCACATCCGACTCCGCCGGCGGCAGCGTGTTGCTGGTGAAGACGGATTCTACCGGCCACGTGGATTACGGCGTCGCTGAGGACAACCAGGCCGTCGGCCGGCGCATGGGCCTGTCAATCACGCCCAACCCGACCCGCGGCGCAGTCAGTGTAAGCTGGTCACTGCCCGCCAATTCCGCGGCCGACGTCAGCGTGTACGACATCACCGGCACCCACGTGTACTCGGCATCCGAAATCCGGGCTTCTTCATTCCGGCTCGGTCTTCGGTCACTACCGTCCGGCGTCTACCTGCTCCGACTCGAGTCCGGCCGCAGCAGCGCGACGAGGAAACTGGTTATCGAATAGGCGGTCCGGCCGGCGCGTCGACCGGAGCCCGCGCCACCAGCACTACGAAGCTCGCCCCGCGCACGAAGCCGGGGCGGGCTTCTTCCATGGAAACAGTCTCACCTGGTCCCTGGAAGAGAGTGGAGAGCGTATCCAGCAACTCAAAGCCCGCCTGCTCCGTCAATCGCCTGACGTCCTCGTAGCGATCGAAGTGTGCCCGGCTGAACAGCGGATGTCCTTGTCGCCTTCGCTCGACATAGCTCGCACCCCACCTGCCGTCGCGTTCGAGAATGGCGTTCACCAGGCGGCCGCCGGGCTTGAGCACGCGCCGGCACTCACGCAGCACCTTCGGCGGGTCGTTGAGGAACTCCCATGTAGTCAGCAGGAACACGGTGCCGAAACAGGCGGCCCGGAACACCAGTTCCTCTCCCTCCCCGTACAGCACTTCGACTCCCCGCCGCCGCGCCTTCTCGAGCAGCGCCGGTGACGGGTCGACGCCCAGCGGAATTCCCAGCGCCTGAGCGAATCGACCCGTGCCCACGCCGACTTCGAGCCACGGCTCGGGCAGTCCGGCCAGGAGCGGCCTCAGGGCTGCCAGCTCTATCTCGAACGGCAGGCGACCCTTGCCGTCGTACCACGAGTCGTACCTGTCGGCCTGAGCCTCAAAAGGACTCGATTGCGGATCCATCTCCTGGAAGGTCAGCACCTCACAGCGCGGCGCATGGCGTTCAGCATCGCGCGGGCGAAGCACCCGGGGTCGCTGAAAGCGCACCGCGCCACTCTCGGCACGGATTTCCTTTCATCTGCCACGGATTCCAGTATGCCGCGCCCGCGGCAACAATCAAGCCGGGGCCTCGCGCCGACTCCTTGACCCGCCCGGCTCGCCGGATATAGTAGCCCGTGCGGACTCCGAACCACCTCGGCCGCATGCCGCGCATAGATCCTGCTTCTCGACTTGGCATCGGGTTCGTGGCGCTGGCTGCGGTCCTCAGCTGCTATCCGTTCATCGCCCCGGGACATCCGGCTACGGTCGACGTGTGGCCGCATCTGGCGCGTCAGAGCATCGTCTACCAGGCGGTCAAAGAGGGCTTTTCGCCCTTCTACACTTTCATGTTCTACTGCGGATTCCCGGTGCTCAGGTTCTATTCACCCTTGTTCTACATGCTGGGCGGGCCTTTGACGCTGCTCACGTCCGGGAATCTACTGCTGGCCTTGCGCATCCTCCTTGTTCTGCTGCACCTGGCGAGCGCTCTCGCAATGTACCGGTTTCTGTGCTCCCGGGGGAATCGAGCGAGAAGTGAAGATGCGCCGCCAACACTCGGGCCGGCACTCGGCACCATCGTCTACATGGTAGTCCCCTGGCGAACGTTGTACCTTTCGGGCTGCGCCAACTACCCCCAGGCGCTGGTCTACCTGCTTCTGCCGCTTGCCTTTCTCGCGCTGGAGCGGATCCTGGAGGAAAGAAAGGAAGACGCGGAGAGCAATACGCGTCAGGCCCTGCTGCTTGGTCTCTGGGTCGGCCTGCTCTTCCTCAGTCACCTGGTGTATGCCATCTACACGCTCGTCTTTCTCGCCTTGTGGGCACTGGCCAAAGGTCCAGCTCGGGCCGTGGCCCGTTGGCGGCCGCTGGGCACGGCCATGCTGGCCGCCATTGGAGTCTCGGCTTTCTTCCTCGTCCCCTTCGCAGCCGAGCAGGCATCGCACCGATTTCCGATTGCCCACCTGAACCTGTCCGTGCCGGACTTAGTGGTCCTGCTCGGACTCAGGCCGCGGACAGGCGGATATGGAGGTGGGTACCTGGGATTGAGCGTAGTAGTGATGCTGCTCGTCAGCCTCGGCGCCATTCTCCTGCGGCGCCCCGAGCGCTTTCAACTGCCGGACCTGGTCGGCCTGGCAGCCAGCGTCTTTCTGACGTTCGCCCCGGCCCTGCTGAGAGACAAGCAGCACCTGATTACTACCGGGCTGCCACCGGAGCGCTTCCTTCTCTTCGTCATCTTCTTCGTGGCGCTGCTGATCCCGAGCGCGCATCGGCTCGTACGCGACGCCGTAGCCCGCAAACGAGGCTGGCCCGGTATGGTGTTTGCGGTCATTGCCGGAATCGTGATGTTCGACTGCCTGCGGTTCGTGCTACGCGTCTATTTCAGGCCCCCGAGCGAGTTCCGGGACGTGCGCGAGGAGCTGTACCCGATGGTCGCCAGCGAACCGCATGCCCGGCTTCTCGACGTGAACATCCCGACGGCCAGGGTCGACGATCCGCGCCGCGTAGTACGGATGCCCACAGTCGGCGTCGTCTATGGCGGGCTTCCATCTCCTCTCGGGCTACCTTACCACCAGTACGCGCCCCGGTCGATGCTCCATGCCTATGCCTGGGTTGATTTCGTAGCCGAAGACCTTGGTGCCCGGGAGTCACCTCTCATCTCCGCCAACGCTCACAAGGCACTCGCGCTGATGGGTATCAGCCACCTCATTACCCTCCCGTCGCTGTTGAACGTCACCGATACCGGGCCCACGCTCCTGCTGCTCAAGAATGAGATGGACTGGGACGACCGGTTTATGAGAGCCGGGCGCGAGCCTCCCCTGGCGTTGGGCCGAACCAATCAGAACCTTCTCCTGGCTGCGAGCCGAACCGCCCCGATGGCCCCGGATACGCTGGGCCGCAAACTCTCTTTCATCGTGGCGCGGAACTGGCGTCGACTGCTCGACACGCTGCAACTCGACGCGGCCACGCGCTCCCTCAACTTCATACCGGTTCCGGCGGGCTCCGGCCCCGAGTCATTGCCGGGCAAACCGGTGCTGGTGATTGACCGCACGCGCATCCGCCATCCCGACGTCGCCGCCGGATTCTGGGCCAAATCGGACTGCTTCCTCCGCATAGCCGTCAGCTACTACCCGGAACTCGAGGTCCGGCTGGACGGCAAGCCGGTTCAGTTCTTTGAGACGGCCGACCACTTTACCTACATCCGTTGCCCGGCCGGACCCCACGTCCTGAGCGTCACGGCTCGCCTCGGAAGACTAAGAAGCGCGACCCGGCTACTTTCCCTCATCTCTCTGCCGGTAGTAGTAGTTCTCATTCTGCGGCGAAAGCGAGCGCAGCCGACAGACCCCCGGCAGGCAGAAACATGATGAGATGGGGACCAGCACGATGGTGGTCCTGATGCTACTGGTTGCCTTCGGCCGGGCCGAGCCCCAACTCACCATGGCCTGTCACCGCGTCGACCACGCGGCCCCGCGGCTCGACGCGTGTCTCAACCCAAAGGACTTCCGAACGCGCTACGGCCCGTACCTGAAACAGGTAGCCGAACAGGAGTCATGCTCGCCGTTCGACGGCTGCACTCGGACTCATGCAGGCGCATGAATGCGAGAACGTAGGGTACCGGACCGACATCCCGGGTCTGCCCTCGAACCCGGAATCCGCCAACGTGGACCTCTAACCAGCGGACGACCGTGCCGCGCTGCGGCTGAAACTCAGACCATCTGCCGGCCGCACTCCACCCTCCCCGACAGCGGTGTTTGACACAAACAGTTTCCGCGTCTAGCATAGGCTGAATGAGCCGAACCCGACCGGTTCGTCCGTCGAACGCGGACATGTCGCGCGACGCGGTGCCCTGGAGTCCCGGTACTTGAACCAGAAGGAGATGACATGAACCGAACCGCAGTTCTCGCCGTCCTTTGCCTGCTCGTTGCGTACGCCGGCGCCCAGTTCCGGGAAACCACTGTGCTGCTGCCCGATACGCTCGGTGGCGTCGGATACCCGGGTGCGATGGTCTACAACAGCGGCGCCAACCGCATCTACGCCGGCGGGACCGCGAGCGACGCGGTAGCCGTCATCGACGCGGCGACCGGCACGCGTGTCGCCCGGATCTCCACCCCACCCGGCGAGGGAATCTATGCGCTATGCTACAATCCGGCCAACAACAAGCTCTATGCCTCAACCAGCGTCAGCTCCGCCAAGCTGCTGGTCATCGACGGCGCGACGCACGCAGTGCTGGCAACGGTGCCTGTAGGCGGCTACGTCAACGCAATTCTAGTCAACCCGGCGACCGACCGAGTCTACTGCGTGAACTCGGGCGTGGACTCGGTTACAGTCATCGACGGAACCACCAACGGCGTCGTCACGACGGTGAAGGTAGGTGACTATCCGTACGCGCTCTGCGTCAACGCGACCAACAACAAGATCTACGTCGCAGGGAACTCCGACAGCTCAGTCACCGTCATCGACGGCGCGACCAACAACGTCGTCGCCACTGTCCGGGTCGGCCGCGGCCCGATCGCGCTCTGCTGGAACTCGGGCGAGAATAAGGCGTACAGCGCCAACAGCACCGATGGCAGCGTCACCGTCATCGATGGCGCAACCAACAACGTCGTCGCCACTGTGGCGACCGGGACTCTAACCCGCGACGTCTGCTACAACCCGACCAACAGCAAGGTATACGCTGCGGCAAATGGCACCAGCAAGCTCGTGGTCATAAACGGAGTGACCAACGCCATCGACACGTTCTTCACGGTCGGCCAAGCCTACGCGGTCGGATACAATCCAACCAGCAACAAGGCCTATTGCACCTGGCAGTACAGCCGTCGGGTCACCATCATTGACGGCACGGCCGATACCGTGCTCGGCACGGCCGACGTCGGCTACACGCCGGGGCCGGTCATCCACGCCGCGACGGGCAACCGGGTTTTCGTCTGCAACCGCGACGACAACAACCTGAGCATCGTGGATGGCGTGTCCGATTCGACCGTCGCGACCGCGTATGTCGGCTTCTACCCGTACGGCGCCTGCTATGATTCGCGGCAGAACCGGCTCTACGTGCCCAACGCGCATGGGCCGACGGTCGCGGTCGTGGACTGCGCGACGAACACCGTCGACGCCGAGGTGGCGGTCGGTCAGGATGTGAGTTCGGCCTGCTTCGACAGCGTGGACAACAAGATCTTCTGCGCCGTCTCCGGTTCGCAGCGGGTTGCGGTCATTAACGCGGCGACCGGTGCAGTAGTCGACTCGGTGCCGGTCGGCGGCAGGCCCTTTGGAATCCTGTACAATCAGGCGTCGGGCAAGGTCTACTGCTCCGACATCTATACCGACTCGCTGTTCGTCATCAACGCGGCGACCAACGCGGTTCTGGCGCGAATGAGCCCCGGCAACAACCCTGTTGCACTTTGCCTCAGCACTGCCGGTAACAAGGTCTACGTCGCCACCCGTGACGACGACCAGGTCAGGGTTATCGATGGCGTCACGAATCTCGTTCTTGACTCGATACCGGTCGGCGACGGCCCCTACTTCCTCTGCTACAACGGCAATGACGACAAGGTGTACGTCGCGAACTACGGCGACAGCACCGTATCGGTCATCGATTGCGCGGGCGACTCCGTCGTTGCCACCGTCAAGGTCGGCCGCTGGCCGTTCCGGTTGGCATACAACCCCGACCACAACAAGGTCTACGTCGTCACCGGCTCTGGGAGCAGTGTCGCTGTGCTCGACGGCGCCGGCGACAGCATCATCACCAAGGTCAGCGTCGGCCAGAGTCCGCTAAGCGTCATCTACAGTGAACGCACCGGGCTTGCCTACGTCGGCGTCAGTGCGAGGAACATCGTGCTCATAGACGGTGCCACCAACGAAGTGAGGAAGAACGTACCTTCCGGCGTCCGGGTCGAGGTCTTCGCCCTGAACCCGTCCGGCGGGCGGGTCTACGCCATCAGCCCGTACGGCTCGGACATCACAGTTGTCGTTGACTCTCTGACCGGCATCGCGGAAGCGATGAGTGATGAACGAGCAACGATGAAAGCCGGTCCCACCATCGTCCGCGGCGTCTTCCTACTGGATGGGGACTGTCCCCGCACAGGGACCATCCCCAAAGCCGTCCTACTGGATGCATGCGGCCGCAGGGCAATTGATCTCAAGCCCGGCGCGAATGACGTGCGTCGCCTCGCGCCCGGGGTATACTTCGTCCGGCGCCTGGCCGGCGACTACCGGGCTACCGAGAAGGTGGTCTTGCAGAAGTAGACGGCAGACAGTAGACAGCATACAGGGCAGGGGCGGGCGAAAGCCCGCCCCTGCGTCCTTCGATCTACTCGCCGTGACGATGTCCTAGGCTCGCTGCCGAGCGCGATTCTACGACGCTGTAGAATAGCGCGGCAGCGGGCTTTCGGGCCTATGTGTTTGAGGCTCGAGGCCTTAGGCTTGAAGCTGACGAAATGACCCCTGTACCTGAGGGAATACCCCCTGCATCGTTCACATCGTTGTATCGTACATCGTTCCTCAGACAGTCGCAAACGTAGTCCCGGAAAGTCCTTCGTCCCTGGTCTCCAGAGCAGTCTGACCGGGAGTTCGAGGGCTTGCGTGCCGAACAGCAGGGGATGCAGTTTGCCGGTCTGCAGTCCGGGTTCCTCTCCACTGAGTCCGGGCGTTTGCGGCCCGGACTGCCGCTGAGACAGCAGTCCAGATTGCGTGCGGGTCAGTCTCCAGACTTGCCTGCCGGGCTATGCGCGGAGGCAATGCAAACTGCAGAATGCAGACATCAAAGTGCAGAATGGCGGACCCGAGGATCACCACCAAGGCACCAAGGCACTACGATGGAGGAATGACGAAGTCCGAATGACGAATGACGATTGAAACTCGAAGCCCGAGGGATGAAACCGCCGATGCACGCCGATGGACGCAAATAGGCGGACCTGGGTAGTTCAGAATCTAGAAACCAGAGGCAACGCGGCCAAAGGCCGCGAGTTTCCAAGCGAGCCTCTCAAGCAGCTCTTGACCGAGCTTTCGCACGTGCTGCCGAGGGATCTTCCCTTCGACCTTTTGGCACAGCTTTGAGCTGCGATTCCCCAGTTCCCATTTGGCAGTTTGCGGTGGAGGAGCGGACCCAAGGCTGAGTAGTCTGCGGGTTCCGTGGATAGCAGGCCGCGGGGTTGACATCCTCGGTCACTGGACTAGAATCTCATTCTGAGCAGACCGTCTTGCGTGTAGACGGATACCCCTGGCGAGCGGCCGCGGTCCATGCGTGTGGCCGGGAAATGCCGCACCCCGGGGTGGCATCAAGTCGAGAGTAGAGGAGACATCGTAGATGAGCAGCAAATCCGACCGTTGGCATCGCAGGCCTGCAAAGCCTGACGCTGCCGAGGACCGCGGTCCGGGCGTGACGCCGCAGACAGCAGCGCACGGCGGGCAGCCATCCGCCGACACGCCGGTGCAGGAAGCAGAGGAGTGGTGCATGAAGGCGGTTGCCCTGCACCGGGAAGGCCGACTCGAGGACGCAATCCCTCTTTTCGATAAAGCGCTGGAGCTGAATCCCCGTGAAGCCCGAGGCTGGGCGGGCAAAGGTCTCTGTCTTGATGCGCTGGGCCGAGACGAAGAGGCGCTCGCCTGCTACAGCGAGGCACTCGCAGACGCCCCACGGGACGCCGAGGTCTGGTGGCTCAAGGGTGATGCCCTTGAAAGGCAGGGCCGGCACGAGGAGGCGCTGCGACACCTGGACAAGGCACTCGAGCTCGATCCCTGCCTGGCAAACGCGTGGATCGACGAAGGACTGGCCCGCAAGGCTCTCGGCCGGTGCGATGAAGCGGTTCGCTGCTATGACCAGGCGCTGAAGCTGGACAGGCGCAGCCCGGAAGCCTGGTACAACAGAGGGAACGCCCTCTGTGCCCTGGGACGGTTTGAGGAGGGACTCCGCTGCTTCAGCGAGTCGCTGGTGCTCAACCCGCACGACGCGAGCGCCTGGAGCAACAAAGGCGTCTGCCTTGCCGGCCTGGGCCGCCACGAGGAAGCGGTCGCCTGCTTCGAAAAGGCCCTGCAGATCGACCCCTTGTACCCGGTGGCTTGGCGGGCAAAGGCAGTGGCACTGGAACGGCTTGGCCGGATAGCGGAAGCGGTCGAGGCGTACAAGCAGTTCATCACGCTTGCATCTGCCGACGATGCCGCGTCGGTCGAGGGCGTAGAGAAGCACGTTCGCGAGTTGGAGAGCGCATCGGCCGCATCGTAGAGACGCGTCCCGGCGCGTTGACGGGCGACCGGGAAGGATGAGACGGGTCCAAGCCCTGGCAGAGAGGAGCCCGGGTTTCGAGGCGGGGGCGGGGACGGGGCTTCTCTCCAGCTTGACAGCAGGTTAATCCCGGCCATCCTTGTATCGGGAATGATGACCTTCATCCGTGATGTGAGTTCTGCGTGGCGTCCCTGCGCGTGTCCGCAGGTTACCTCGAACATCGCTGAGTCGGCAGGGCGTCGAGCCGGAGAGTTCTAGTTGCCTGGCGAGTCCGGACCGACAAACCGGCCGTCCAGGAACTGGGACAAGGCAGCGGCGTTCGCGGCCGTGGCCGCCCTTTCGCCGATTGTCCTGCTGGTCCTGGAGCGCGGCATCCTGGCCAGGGCGCGCGCACTCCTCTCCGACACCAATGCCGCCGCAATCAGGCCGCCGGTGTCCTGGTTCGTGGTCCATGTCGATGTTGTCGCCTGGGCATGGGTGATCTTCTTCGTGGTACTGGCGTTCGTCTTTCTCCGCGATACGGGGTCGGAGGAAGAGGCGTTGGCCGTGTCGGAGGCATTCGACGACTACCCCGAGACGGAACCCCGGCCGGAGGTGGCGACGGCGGGTCCCCGCATTGCAGCACCACGGGCAGCAGCGGAGCCGTCGGCAGGGAGTCGCGACTCCGTGCCGGTGGTGCCGAACATGCCGCAGGCCCTGGCCTGGTTGAAGAAGGGTAACGAGTTGTACGCCTTGGGTCACGTCGAGCAGGCGATTGCCAATTTCGACAGTGCCATCAGGCTCAATCCGCGCCTCGCCGGTGCCTGGGCCGGCAAGGGGCTGGCCAGCAATGCCCTGGGTCAGTACCAGGAAGCGATCCGCTGCTATGATGAGTCGCTCCGACTCGATCCGCGGGATCCGGCAGTCTGGCACGACAAGGGTAACACGCTCTGCGCCATCGGGCGGCTGGAGGGAGCACTCAACTGCTTCAACGAGACGCTGGTACTCGACCCGCGCGACGCGAGGGCGTGGAACAACAAGGGCATCTGTCTTGCCAGTCTGGGCCGCCCCGAGGAAGCGCTTCCCTGTTGCAGCAAGGCCACCGAGCTGGATCCTTCTTTCGCCGTGGCGTGGCACGCCAGGGCGGTCATAGAGGAACGCCTGGGCCTGCTGCCGCAGGCAATCGCGACCTACAAGCGGTTCGTCACCCTCGCCCCGGAAGGCGAAGCAGTGGTCGAGAGAGTCCGGCGGCATGTGAGCGCGCTCGAAGCCGCTCCCAAGACAGAGGCCTGAGCCGGTCGCCTGACCGGAGTTCCTTCAGTTCCCCGGATCACTGCCGCAATGCAGGCCAGACGAATGCCGGCAGTGCGGCAACTCGCGGACGAGGCGGAGAAAGAAAAGCCGGAGTGGCGATGCCACCCCGGCGTCGGTTCGAAAGGCGTCGCTACCTGAGCAGCACCAGTGGTTCGGTGACCACCTGGTTGCCGGCCGCTACCGTGCAGAGATAGAGACCGTTCCGGTTGCCGCGCAGGTCCAGCCGGGCGTTGTTTCCGGTCGTCGTCCGGCGGGCGCCGGCCCGCAGCTTGACCGGCGGGCGCGCCGCCGACATAATCTCTGGAGTGAATTCCATACCGAGAGGAGATTGAAGAATGCTGAGGCAATTCGCGCTACTGCTGGGCGCCGCGCTGACACTGGCGGCGGCGCAGCCGGTGATACCGTACGATTCGCTGTTGGTAGACCGGGTAGGAATTGACGGCGTTATCGACAACGAGGAAGGGCCGGAGTACCCCGCTACCTACAAGGACAAGGCGTCGGGCATCACGGTTCACTGGGGATTCGACGACAGCCTGATCTACGTCGGGCTGGAGACCAAGAGCCGCGGCTGGCTGGCAATCGGGTTCGGTTCGGCCAGGATGGACAAGTCGAACATGATGATCGGCTACTTCACCGAGGATTCGACCGAGGTTATGAACCAGGTCGGGGCAAACTACGCCCACAACCGCTCAGCGCAGTCGGACAGCGCCATCCGCGAGGCCGAGATCGACCGTGACGAGGAGACCGGCGTCACGGCCATGGAATTCTCCTACCCGCTGCGGTTTCCCGCCGGTGAGGCGCTGGCGGTTCCGGGCTTGGAGCCAGGCGGGGCGTACGACGTTATCCTCGCCCAGAACACCAAGAGCATTTCGCTCCGCGCGAAGCATACCAACTACAGCACGCTGAAGGTGAAGTTGGCCGCCGGACCGCCTCCGCCACCGCCAACCCAGACGCAGGAACAGCCGGAGCCGGGGCCGCAGAAGTAGGGCCTGCATTCGGGCGGAACCGGGCCGGGCAGAAGCGCGGATGCGGAAGGCGTCACCGGCGCTACGTTGTCTCCGCTACCTTGACTTTCCTGAGGGAGGAGCTATTGTTTCCCTCGCCATGAGAAATCTCTTCGCAGCTATTCTGGCCGCCTTGGCGCTGACGGCCTGCGCCGGCGCTCCGGGCCGGCAGGTCGTGGCCGTGGTCAACGGCGAGAAGATCGCCGCCGCCGACGTCGAGGCGATGCTCCCCCAGAACCTTGACTCGGTGCGGGCCGACACGGTCAGGAAACAGGTCCTCGACAACATCATCACCCGGAAGCTGTTCGCCCAGGAGGCGAAGCGCGCGGGCATGGATAAGGATGCCGAGTACCAGGTAGAGCTGGAGCAGAAAGCGCTGGTGAACCAGCGGCTGTACGACACGATTACGGCTGCCGGCAACCGGTTGACCGAGGCCGAGCTGCAGGCGGCCTACAAGCTGCTGCAGGTCGAGGCGCACCTGAGAATGATCTCGGTCCCCGACGAGAGCGTGGCCCGCCGTCTGGCGGCCGAGCTGAACCAGGGAGCGGTCTTCGAATCGCTCGCCGTGAAGTACTCGAAACACCCCAGTGCGGTCAAGGGCGGGGACGCCGGTTTCGCTCCACTCCTCTACATCGACGAACCGCTGCGGACCAGGGTGACGGTTCTGAAGCCGGGCCAGCGCACCGAGCCGACGCCGGTGTCGGGCGTGTGGCAGATTGCGGAGCTGCTGGAGACGAGGCCGGCAGACCCGGGCCCGCCGCCGCTCAGCCAGTACCGGCCGGAGTTCGAGCGGCGAGTGAAGCAGTTGCAGCGGCGGGAACTTGCGAACCGGTACATGGCCGACCTGCGGCAGCGCATCACTTACAACCCGGAAGGCCTCGATATCCTGTGCAAACCGATTGACGAGATGACCGAGGCCGACAAGGACGTGGCCGTTGCCTACAAAGACAAATCGAAGTACGTGAAGGTGACGAGACTGCTCCCCGTCGCGGCCCGGTTCACGCCGATGCTCGACTCGGCGACAAAGAAGTACGCGGTGCGCCGCTACATTGAAGAGGACCTGATGTACGAGGACGCGCTGCGCATGGGGCTGCAGAAGGCCCCGGAAATCGTGCGGCAGCTGGCGGTCAAGCGCGAGGATGTGTTGTACAAGGCGCTGTTCAAGGCGGAGATCTCCGACAAGCTGAACGTATCCGATGCGGACGTGATGGACTATTTCCAGCAGAACCGCGAGAATCTAACGACCCCGGACACGAACCAGGTCGCGAACATGATTCGCAGCCGACTGCTGACCGAGCGCCGCGACGCCCGGATGCAGGAGTACGTGGCCGAGTTGAAGGCAAAGGCGAAGATAACGATCAACCAGGCGGCGCTCGCCGCCGTGAAGAAGCAAGCGACAGCAAGGGTCAATCCCAGGCAATAAGGAGCGGCGATGATAAACCGATATCTACTGGTTCCGGCGGCGGTGCTGGCGGCAGCAGTTTTCCTGTCCGGCTGCGGCAACAGCAGTACTCAGAAGAGCGCGCCGGCCCTGACCGGGCCGGTGCTTGCCAGCGTGAACGGCGACAAGCTGACCGTGCCCGAGCTCGATTCGCTCTCACCCGAGGGGTTCGATGTCACCCGCGAGAACCTGCCCAAGATTCTCGACAAGTGGGTCTCGAATACGCTGATGTACCAGGAGGCCGTGCGCCGCGGGGTAGAGAAGGAACCGCAGATACAGGCCCGCCTCAAGCGGCTCGAGCGCGACTACCTGGTCAACGAGCTCTTGGACCGGTTGACCGCCCCCGAACGTATTCAGCTGGGCCACGTAACGCAAAATGGAGTGGAGTTGGACAACATCGGAAGCCAGGTCTTGGATTACTACAGAAAGCATAAGGAAGAGTTCAGTTACGAGGTGAAGATAACCCGCATCGTGCTGGCCGACAGCCTGATGGCCGTTCAGACGCTCGCGGAACTCCGGGCCGGGGCTGACTTCGCCAAGCTGGCCAAGGAATGGTCGCAGGACGTGGCACTCGAGGCCGGCCAGGAGTCGCGCTATTTCGCCCGGAACGTCGGCGACCCGCGGATGGGCGGCGACCCGGCCGTGGCCGAGGCCATCTTCGCGCTTTCGCCCGGACAGATCTCGGACGTCGTCCCGAGCCAGGAAGGCTACCAGATCATTAAGCTCGTGGATAAGAAGAAGGTGAAGGCGGACGTGACCTTCGCCGAGGCGAAGCCCGACATCGAGGCGATTCTCTTGTATCGTCGGAGCCAGGCGATTGTAGACAGCGTGCTCAGTGCCCTGCGCGCGACCGCGAAGATTGAGCTGAAGCCGGACGCGTATTTCGAGAAGTAGGGAGAAGTCGGGGTACAGAAAGTGGAAATGGCGAAGGGAGGAGTGCCGGCGGTCGTGACTTTGGCCTTGTGCCTTCTCACTTTCCACCCGGCGCACGCGGCTGAGCCGGCCGACAGCATCGTCGCCGTGGTCGGTGATGAGCTGATTCTCGCCAGCGAACTCAACCAGGCGGTGACTTTCCTGCGGCTGTCGCAGCCGGACACGACCGCGTCGGAAGCCGCGCTGGAGGACCTGGCGCTGGGCCGCCTCATCGACGACCTCGTACTGGAGGAGCAGGCGCGGCGCGAGACAGTCGAGGCGGCGCCGTCGGAAGTCGCGGCCGAGGTGGATGGCAATATCGCCGCCGTTAAGGAGCGTTTCGGGGACGAGGAGCGGTACCGGGAGGCGCTGGCGGTCGAAGGCTACACCGAGCGGGCACTGCGCCAGCGCTACGAAAGAGATGCGCGGCGCAAGCTGCTCGCCCGCAAACTGATGGAGAAAGCCGGGCTCACCCAGATCTACGTCTCGCCGAGCGAAGCCGAGCGCTTCTACAACGAGAACCGAGATTCCATCGCCCGGGTGCCGGGAAGAGTGGCCCTCGCCCACGTCCTGCTTGTCTTTGCGCCGGGCCCGGCCGCTGACTCCGCCGGTCAGCGCCGCATGACCGAGGTGATGGATGTGCTGGCGAGGGGTGGCGACTTCGCGACCGTTGCCGCTTCATTCTCCGACGACAAGCGGACAGCCGCCCGAGGCGGCGACCGTGGCTGGGTGGAGATAGCGCAGCTGCCCCCGGAGTTGATGATGGTTCTGTCGCAGCTGGAACCCGGTCAGACCTCGCCGCCGTTCCCGACCCGCGAAGGCTACATGACGGTGAAGTTCGAGCGCAAGGGCGAGGACCGCGTTCGCTTCCGGCAGATACTGATCCGCGTGCCGGTCACGCGTGGCGACACGGTCCGGGCGCGGACTCTCGCCAACTCAGTCCGCCGCAAGGCGCTCGAGGGAGTACCTTTCGACTCGCTCGCCCGGCAATACTCGCAGGACCCGGTGACTGCCGACTCGGGCGGCCGGCTGGGCGAGTTCCTGGTCGTCGGTCTCGCCCCGCCGTTCAACCAGGTCGTCGCCGGCATGGACTCCGGTGACGTGAGCGAGCCGGTGCTCTCCGAGCACGGCTACCACATCATCAAGGTCTTGTCCAAGCAGCCGGAGCAGATTCTCTCCTACCTCGAACTGCAGGAGAACATCCGCAACTACCTCTATCAGCAGAAACTGGGCGAGCGGCTCGAGACCTACCTCGACCGCGTGCGCGGCAAGGTGTACGTCAAGCGATTCCGTTCGACCGGCTCGTCAGGCTAGCGCCACATGAAGCGTACGGCAATCGTCATGGCAGTAGTCATTCTGGCGCTGGCGGCGGCCCAGGCGCAGCCGGTCGCCTCGGATACGGCTTCGCGGGACGACGTCGTGCTGGCGGCAAGACAGGCGCTGGAAGCGGCGAGCCGGAATCTCGGCCGCACGCTCACGTTCGTCATTGTGGCGGTTCTGGTCGCGGCCGCGCTGGCCGTGTGGCGGACATGGTCCCTGAGCCGGAAGGTCGCAAGGCTCGAGGACCTGCGGTCGTCGTGGGAAGGACGATTCGCTGGTACCGCGGACGAAGTCCTGCGCTTGAAGCGGAAGCTGGCCGATTCCGAGAGCAGGGTCGGAAAGATCGAAGCAGACACGGCTGCCCTGCGGCCTGCAGAGCAGGATGCCGCAACCGCTCAGGTCGCGATGGTGCAGTCCGAGATGGTGGCGCTGCGCGAACGTCTTGACCGCGCCGAGGAGAACCTGGAGGCGGTCGCTGATCACACCGTCGTGACGAAGCAGGAACGCGCCGCCGTCGAGGAACTGGTCCGAAGCGCCATCGAAGAACGGGGCAGGGCGGAGGATCTGGCGAAGGCAGTGGCCGAAGAACGGGCAAGAATCGAGGAGCTGGTCAAGACGGCCGCCGGCGAGCGGGGCAAGGTCGGGGACCTCGCGCGCAGCGTCGTCGCCGAGCGGGCCCGGGTGGAGAGCGTGGCGCAGGCCGCCGCCGCCGACCGCGCCAAGACCGAGGGCCTGGTCAAGACCGCGGTCAAGGCGCAGTCAGCGGCTGAGGCCGGCGCGGCGCGGGCCGAGGCGGTGGCGCGGCGTACGGCAGCGGTCGATTCGCTGCGGGCCGGCGACCAGAGGCTGGATCAGCAGGCGTACCCGGCGGCGGTTCGGGCATACACGCTTTGTTTGGAATCTCTCGCCGGCGGGCCCTGGGACGAACCGGAGCTGCGATTCCACGCCCTGCACGGCCGTGCGCTTGCCAATCTGCGTCAGCGGGAGTTCGGTCGGGTGCTGTCCGACGCGGCCGAAATCGAGGGCGTAGGTTCCGACCGGGCACAAGGCGCCTCACGGCTTCTGTCCGGGGTCGCCCGGCTGTGGCAGGGCGACGTGCCGCGAGCCCTCAAAGACTTCGCCGACGCCACGGCGAGAGACGCGGGGGCGCGGGCGGCCATCGTTCAGGACGAAGACATCGCCGCCTGGGTCAAGGTCAACTCGAGGCGGGCAGCTCCGGTCAAGCAGTACATCCGGGAACTGGGCCGGGAACTGGAACAGCCCAGCCACTGACTTCCCGGACGACACCCAAGGGCAGAACCGGGCCGGATCGCTGAAGCCACCGGCAGCGCCTGGTGCTGCCACGGCTTGACTGGGGTGGCGCAGGGGCTAATCTTTAGGGCCTATGCACTGGCTCCTGTGCGTGATCGGCCTCTCGGTGCGCGTCGCGTCGCTGCCGGGGTCGGCCTGGGGCGACAGCCTGCCCGGCCCGGCCCGCAGCGCGTTTTCGTTCGCGCAGCTTGCCAACAGCCGGTACTCCGTCCACTCCGGGTTTGATGACTCCCTGCCGGCGCAGGTAATGGCCAACGTGCTCTGGGCGATGAGCCGCGCGCCGCAAGTCGGCAGTGGGTACCGGGAGTTCTACGTGGCTACGTCCAGCAATGTCTATCGCTACGACCCGCTAGCCCTCCGCCTGACTCTGCATCGGGCCGGTGACCATCGCTACAATTCCGGTTCGGCGTTTGAGGTGGGCGTCGCCGCCGACCGGGCGGAAGCAGCCGGCATGGCGATCCAGGCAGGGCTGCTCGCCGGAACTGCCTTCAGGGGCGGCGGGACGGAGGTGGTCAGCTGCCCGATGCAGTGGGCCGCAGACCACGCCGCCACCGCATGGCTGCCGGGCCACCGGGTCCAGATGGTCAACGTTTTCGGCCGGGCCGCCGCTGGGCCGCTCGACACGCTGTGCGTCGCCTTCTCGTCGGATTCAAGCCTGCCACAGCCACATGTCGTCGGACCCGATACTTTCGAGGCGGTGATGGCCGACCTGCACCAGGATTCGTTGTTCAACTCCGTCGAGTTGTCGCAGGAGAACGTTTCTCAGCTCTGCTGGGCCGCCTACGGCGTTACCCCGCATCTGACCTACAACCGCCGCCAGGGATTGACAGTGCCCAGCGCGATGGCGAGCTACTACCTGACCGACCGCATCTACGTCGTCAGCGCCTACGAAGTCAGCCGGTATCACAACCGGCTTATGGTCGCGGCCGACGCGGCGAAGCGCGACCACCGTTTGGAGCGGGTCGCAGCCGGCGACCGCCGACCCCAGTTGCGGGCGGCCTCGGCGCGGATTCCCGGCAGCGCGCCGACCTACTTCGTCATCTGCGTTCCGGACACGGGCTCCGGCCCGGTGATGATTGAGGCTGGCACTGCCGGATTCCAGCTGCTCGCGCAGGCACGGGCGCTCGGGCTTGCCGGGTTCCTGGTCGTGCCGCTCGACCGCACCGAACGGCGGGCAATTGCCTCGGCGCTCGGGCTGCCTTCCGGTCACGTCCCGGCGCTCGTGTTCGCCGTCGGTGAAGCTGAAGGTGTAACTGCCGACGGTGGGTCCGCTGCCGACGTCGTGACAATCGTCCGGGCGCAGTCGGCCATGCGCCGCGGCAGCCTGCGGGTCGAGTATCGGCTGAGCCGGGCAGGGCAGGTCCGCGCGGAAGTCTTCGACATGCTGGGAAGGCCGGTCAAGTTGCTCCTGACCGAACAGCAGACGTCCGGGTATCACGCCGTCGAGTGGGACGGCAGCGGCGAGGACGGCGTGCGCCTGAAGCGCGGCACCTACCTCGTCGTTATCATCTCCGGCGCGACCGTCGCCAAGCACAAAGTCAGTCTCGGCTAGAAGCCCCCGCTTCGCGCCATCTACCTCCGAAACCTCGAAGCCGGCCAGCGCCTACTTGACGCTCCAGACTCCGGGCTGTAGGCTTCTGATAAGGTGGATGCGTTGTCGCGCTGCGACCGTTTCGCGGACGTCCGGATACTGCCCGCAGCAGAGGTGTCCTGATGCCGAGGCCGGAAAGGCTTGGCTTGCTGGTCTGCGAGTGCTTGCACCCGGCCGCAGTCGAGCTGGTGCGCGCCGCGCGGCTCGAGGACGTCCGGTTGATACCATTTCCCGGCGACTGCAGCAGACAACTTGACGGCTGGCAGGAGATTGAGCGGGCCGTGGCGACGCTGGGCGACTGCCAGCAGTTTCGCATGCTCGCCGGCGCTTGCGTCCCCGGCCCGGCCCCAGCCATCCTCGCCGGACGGCAACTGCCGATCGTCCGATGCTTTGACGGCCTGCCCCGGGCTTTGTCTGATGCCGGGCGCGAGCGACTGGGGCTGCTGATCGAGAAGACGGCGCTGGAGTGGCGGCTGGAGTGTCAGCGGACGCGATTGAACGTCATCCTGTCCGGCGCCTACCGGCGGCTCACGGACTTCGGCATGGTGACGGAACTCGTGAGCGGGCTGGCCGGGACCCTGGCTGAGGAGAAGGTCGTGGACAGAGTGTTCGGCCTGTTCGCGGCGATGCTGGCGCCGACGACGATGGTCTTCGCTGCGCTGGAGGAAGGCAAGCTGCTCCGAATCTGGTCGCGGCCGGCGGGGTTCGGAGAATCCGAGGAGGTGAAACGACGGCTCGTGGCTTTCAGCCGCTCGCATGCCTGGACAGAGAGCGGGGCTGGGTTTCGTTTGAGCCTGCGGCACCGGACCAGGACGCTCGGCGTGCTCGAAGTCGAGGGCGCCTCCTTCTCCGAGTACCGGGATCACTACCTCGATCTGGCGCTGGTAGTTGCCCGGACAGGCGCGCTCGCTATCGCCGATGCCCGGCTGTACCGGGAGATGAAGGGGCCGAACCGATCCTACCTCGGATTCGCCGAGGACCTGCAGGACGCGCTCGCCGCCCGCAAGCGGGCCGAGGAGAAGCAGGCGCAGCTGATGAAACAGGTCGAAGCCGCCAACCTGGAACTGGCCGCATTCGCACACACTGTGGCCCACGACCTGAAGAGCCCGCTCGGCGCCGTTCTTGGTTTCGCCGAACTCCTGACCGATGCAGCCGTGGAACTGAGCAGCAAGGATGTCCGCGAGTCGCTGCAGGCGGTCCACCACAGCGCACGCAAGATGAACAACATCATCGACGAACTCCTGCTGCTGGCCGAGGTGCGCGAGGCCGAAGTCGAGAAGCAGCCGGTCGAGATGGCCGCAATCGTGTCCGGCGCGCTGCAGCGTCTCTCGCACATGACGGCGGAGTATGCGCCGGAAATCGTGCTGCCTGACAGGTGGCCGCTAGCCCTCGCTCACGGGCCCTGGATTGAGGAAGTCTGGGCCAACTATCTGTCGAACGCGATGAAGTACGGCGGCAGGCCGCCGCGGCTGGAGCTGGGGGCCGACACTGCGGACGGCAAAGCCCGGTTCTGGGTCAGGGACAACGGGCCCGGACTGACACCGGAACAGCAGGCGCGACTCTTCATGCCTTTCACCCGGCTGCACCACGCGCGGGCTACCGGCTCGGGACTGGGGCTTTCCATCGTGCGCCGCATCATGGAAAAGCTCGGCGGCGAGGCCTGGGTTGAGAGCGAATCGGGCAGAAGCAGCAGATTCGGTTTCACGCTTCCGCATGTCCCCGCGTCTGACTAGCGGCCTCACGCTGCCCAAACCGTCGGCGTCGGTGACCGGATGATAGAGTCACGGACCGTGACTCCGATGACGCTCGTGTACGCGCTGGCGCTGGCCGCATACCTGTCGCTGGCCGTGCGGGTGCTCCGGCGCCGGCCGCGCACGCTGCTCCACTGGCTGTGTGCCGCCGTGCTCGTCGCGCTTGCTCTCTGGAGCGTCGAGGACATTGTCCACGGCATGCCGGACGCGCCAAGGGACCTGGTCTGGCTGTTCGGGTACGTCGGCTCGCTGGGCTGGGTCGGGTTTGCTAGCGTCTACCTCGCCTTCGCGATGGTGCTGACACGTCGGCTCAAGCTGCTGCGGTCCTGGCTGTTCTGGCCGGTGCTCGTCGTCCCGCCCGCGCTGATCATCTGCGCGCAGTTGGCCGGGAAGCTCACTGCCGACTACGACCGCAGCGTCTACGGTTGGAGGACGGTCTGGGCAAAAACCGCCTGGGTTCCGTCCTATTATGCGTACTACGGGCTGTATACGCTGGCAGCGCTCTTCCTGATATTCAAGTTGTGGCAGTCGGCCAAGACCTACCGTGAACGGAGACAGACAGGCCTGATTCTCAGCACCAGCCTCATCACTCTCGTGCTCGGCACGGTCACCGACGTCGTGCTGCCGCAGTTCACTTACCTCGGGATTCCCGACCTCGCCGGCGCGCTCTGTCTGATCTGGGCCGGCGGGCTCTACCTTGCGGTCACCCGCTACGGGCTGATGTCGGTTACTCCCCAGCGTGCCGCCCGCGAGATCATTGCCACGATGGCCGACGCCCTGCTGCTCCTGACACCGGAGGGTGAGATCGCGATCGCGAACCAGGGCGCCGCCGACCTCTTCGGCAGAGAGATACAGGGACTGCGCGGGCAGAAGGCCGAGCAGTTCTTCGTCCTGCCCGACCTGTTCCGGCAGACATTCATCCGGGTCGGTGATGGGGTTGCGTTGAGCGCGCTCGATCTCGAATGTCAAGGTCAAGGCGGCCGTATCGTCCCGGTCAGTGTATCGAGCCGGCTGATGCGGGACAAAGGCGGCGAAACCGTGGGCAGCGTCTGGGTTATCCGTGATGTCACCGCCCGGCACGAGGCCGAGCAGCGTCAGGCGCATTTGCTGCGGCAGGTCGAGGCCGCGAACCAGGATCTCGCCGATTTCGCGCACGTGGTGGCGCACGACCTCAAGAACCCGCTCTGCGCCGTGCTCGGTTTCGCCGGGCCGCTGACCGCCGCCGACGTCCGTTTGAGCGACAAGGACGTTTCCGAGTCGCTGCAGGCAATCGGCCAGAGCGCGAGGAAGATGAGCAGCATCATTGACGAACTCCTGCTGCTGGCCGAGGTGCGTGAGGCCGAAGTCGAGAAGCAGCCGGTCGAAATGGCCGCGATCGTGTCCGGCGCGCTGCAGCGCCTTTCGCACATGACGAAGGAGTATGCGCCGGAAATCGTGCTGCCCGAAACGTGGCCGGTAGCGCTCGGTCACGGGCCCTGGATTGAGGAAGTCTGGGCCAACTACCTGTCGAACGCGATGAAGTATGGCGGCAGGCCGCCACGGCTCGAACTCGGGGCCGCCGCGGCCGCAGGCGAGGTTCGTTTCTGGGTCAGGGACAACGGGCCCGGCCTGACGCCGGAACAGCAGTCGCGACTCTTCATGCCTTTCACCCGGCTGCACCAAGTCCGCACCACCGGGCAGGGATTGGGACTCTCCATAGTGCGGCGCATCATGGAGAAACTCGGCGGCGAGACATGGATCGAAAGCGAGCCCGGCAGTGGCAGCAGGTTCGGGTTCACTCTGCCGGCCAGTATGTGTGCCGGACGTTGCACCGGCAGGCCGACAAAACTACAGGTTGACATCGATGAACAGTGAGTTCCCGGAACTGCACACTTCTGACTTCGTTCTCTCCTTGTGCTATAATCCCGCATGCGATTCCTGATTGACGGTCTGGTACTTCTCGCCCTCGGTCTGAGCACGTATGCCGAGGCGAAGCGAGGCTTGTTCTTCGCCCTCTTCGATCTCATCCGAATCGTCATCGGGCTGGCACTGGGATTCGCCGCTTTCTCCCTGCTCCACCGGATGTCCGGCTCGTACCCGGCCGGCTTCGCCGCGTTCGGGGTCGCGGCCCTCATCGGCATCTTCGGCGTGCGTGCCCTGCTGCATGCGCTGCGGTTGGACCCGGCCTGGGGCCGGCTGCCTGCGGCGCGCTTCCTGGGAGGTCTCCTCGGCCTGCTGCTCGGCTGTCTCATCAGCGCGGTGTTCGTGCCGGTCATCGGCCGTTCCGGCTGGGGACGTGAGGCGGTCCCGCGCTCGTCCCTGGCCCGGCCGTTCCTCGATGCCGCGCCCACGCTCTACTACGTTGCCGATGCCGTCAACCTGGACTTCCCGATGCTCAACGCCCGGGCGGTCAGATTCGAGGATGAAGGCCGGGGCGCCGAGGCGACACTGGTTGATCGTATCAACTACTCCCGGCTCGACGGCTCGACCTGCATCGAATGCGGGTCCGCGGTTCACTTCGACGGCTACTTCCGTCGCGTCGGCGTATCGGTCTCGCCGAGATTCACCTGTCCGCAGTGCGGCCGGATGTCGGACGGGTGCCAGACTTTCGAGGGATTCCACGAGATGTACGGTCGCTGCCCGACTGACGTTTGCCGGGAGATAGGCCCGATCGACTGCGGGGTGTGGCCCAACGGCCGGCCGGTGATGCCGTATGGCGTGTGCCCGATAGACGGCTAGTCCATCGGTTCAGGCCGCTGACTCACCGGCCGCAAACCTCCAGCACCAAGCTCGGCGTAGACGCGATAGCGGGCGCCACGGCCAGCTGCCGGGTTGTCCTCAAAGCAATTGAACTGAGCTTCAAGAACCGCATCTCCGACTGAGCCGCCGCTCTCCTCAACACGCGAAGCCATTTGACTAGCCGGGCGCAGGACCGAATACTGCACTTAGAACACAACTTGGGGCGGTACTCCGGTGGTGACGTGAGTGACGGTGAGCCCGGCAGTGCCTCGGCCAATCCTTGGGACTGACCGGTGAATCGCACCGCAGGTAGCCTCGGCTGCAAGACCCGGGGCAAACCGGGCAGCGAACTCCACCGTAACGAGGAGGCAAACCTCGGGGCTGACCCGACCGGCCAGCTCCCCGGCTAAAAGGGAAGTTCACCAGCCGGTTGGTCCGGACGTTGCCCGGGAGATTGTGTGCGGGACGCCGGCCGGGTTTACCCGGAGGATTGCGCTGGAAGCAACGAGGGAATTAACCTCGCGGGCAATCGGTGGGGCAATCCCCGGGGCAGTCCCCCGGGCGGGGGTATCATTTCCCGGCCCCAAGCCCAAAGCCATAGGCCGCAAACAGATACGCCAGAGAGCCGTCTCCGCAGGATGATAAGAACCTGTCTCATCCGCGCCAAGGTCAGTTCCCGCTCGCCGCACTGCGATAGCATGGCCACCGTCTTCCAATTCCCTGCAGAGCGCCGGCCCCTGCTGGATAGTCTAGAGAGGGATCTACTGCTCCAGCGGTGTTCAATTCAAGTCGGCGCTCCCGTTCACAATGGACATCGCGAGCCTGCTTCCACAAGGTCAATAGCGTGTCAGCTCGGCGACAGGCTGTCGCTTCACGGTGACTGATTCCACTCTGTCCATCTGCTAGGTCCCGCAATATCGGCCCTTGGCCGACTGGCATGCGGCATGCAATCCAGTGCGGTGTGGAACAGTGGCAGACGCGGACTCCGCAGGAAGCACCTCGGGAGTTTCCGTGCACCAGAAGGCAGAGGAGGTAGTGTGGGACTGACAGAAACTGGATCCGAGCGCTTCCGGGCAGTACCGTTCCCAATCCAAAGGCGGCTCGTCGTCGACGCCGGGCGGCATGCGCGACGGATGAGCCTCGTCCACGGGTTGCTGGAGTTCGACATCACGCTGGTTCGGAGGCGTCTGCAGGCGGAGCGGGAGCGCACCGGCGAGCGGCCGTCGCTGACTGCCTACATGGCGGCATGCCTTGGCCGGGCCGTGGCTGCCGACCGCTCGGTGCAGGCATACCGGGACTGGCGGAATCGGCTGGTCATCTTTGATGATGTCGATATTGCCCTGATGGTTGAGATGCGCACCGCTGCCGGTTCGTTCCCCGTGGTTCACGTTGTGCGAGCGGCCGACAAGCGGAGTCTCCGCCAGATCGACGCGGAAATCCGCGAACTGCGCACCGGTCGGCAGGATCACATCGGGCTGGGGTACGGACGGGGCGCGAGGTTGTTCGCGCGACTGCCGCGGTTCGTGCGCGATCTCGTCTACCGCTACTACAAGGCCGAACCGTGTCGCTGGAAGCAACAGGGCGGCACCGTAGGTCTGACCGCCGTCGGGATGCTCGGGCAAGGTGGTGGCTGGGGCATTCACTGCTCCAACAGCAACCTGAGCGTCTGCACCGGTGGCATCACCGAGAGGCCGGTCTACATCGACAACGTCCTGACGAGACGCGAGTTCCTGTGCGTGACCGTGGCCTTCAATCACGACATCGTTGACGGCGGACCGGCGGCACGGTTCGTGACCCTTTTCAGGCGGCTGGTTGAGACCGCGGCGCTGCTGAGTCCTGAGGCGGAGGCTCCGATTCATGACCGGGCCGCCAGGCACGAGTTGGCGGTCACGGTCCAATCGGCCTGACGGGGCAGCGGCGGCGGACACGGCCGGTGCGGTTCGACGGCTTGACAGTGTCCAGCCGAGTTATATAATCCAGCGTGACTTGCCGCCGAATGCGAAGGGAGAGTAGATGAGAGAGAGAGACAGCAGGGGTCTCCGGCCGCTGGTGTACGTGGTCGATGACGAACCGCTGGTGGCCAGAGCGCTGTCCGCTATGCTGCGACAGGCCGGCTGTGAGGCGACCGTGTTCGACACGGGCCCGGCCGCGCTGGCGGCGCTGAACCAGGTCCGGCCGCAGCTGGTGATGCTGGACCTGGCCATGCCGGAGATGGATGGCATCGAGACGCTGCGCCGCATCCGCCTGGCCGCACCTGACCTGCCCGTGGTGATGGTGTCGGGCCATGGGACAATCCGCGCCGCGGTGGACGCACTTAGACTCGGCGCCTTCGACTTCCTGGAAAAGCCGGTTGACCAGGAACGGATGGAAGCTGCGCTTGCCCGGGCGCTGGAATGCTCGCAGTTGCGGCGCCAGGTGAGCGTGCTGCGGGCGGAGCTCGGGGAGCGGTTCCGGATGGTCGGCAGCTCAGGGGCGCTGGACCAGGTGAAGGACCTCGTAGGCCGGGCCGCGCCGACCGCGGCTGGGGTGCTGATTACCGGCGAGACCGGCGTGGGCAAAGAGCTGGTGGCGCGGGCGATTCACCTGCAGAGCCCGCGGCAGGCTGAGCCGTTTGTGGCACTCAACTGCGCCGCGATTCCCAAGGAGTTGATTGAAAGCGAGTTGTTCGGGCACGAGCGGGGCGCGTTCACCGGCGCCGAGGCCGCGCGCAAAGGCAAGCTGCAGGAGGCCGACAAGGGCACGCTGTTCCTGGACGAGGTCGCCGACATGAGTCTCGCAGCGCAGGCCAAGTTGCTTCGTTTTCTCGAGCATCCTGAGGTCGAGAGGCTGGGCTCGAACGAAAAGCACCTGCTGGACGTGCGGGTACTTGCCGCCACCAACAAGAACCTCGCGGCGTCTATCAAGGACGGCTCTTTCCGCGAGGACCTTTTCCACCGCCTGAACGTTGTGAGTATCAAAGTCCCGGCGCTGCGCGAGCGCCCGGAAGACATTGAGCAGTTGACCGCGTTCTTCCTCGAACGGTTCTGCCGGCAGTACAACCGGGTGCTGGCTCTTGCCCCGGAATGCCCGGCCGTTCTGCGCGACTACCACTGGCCCGGAAACGTGCGCGAGCTGCGCAACCTGATGGAGCGGGTAGCCGTGCTGGCCAGGACTAACCCGGTCGAGCCGGACGAGCTGCTGGCGTTCATTGGTCTCGAGACTCAGGTGCGCCATGACGGAACACTGAAGGCTACCTTGGACCGGGCCGAGCGCGAGGCCGTAGAAGGGGCGCTGGCTGCCGAAGAAGGCGTTGTTAGCGCGGCAGCGCGGAGGCTCGGCGTGGAGCGCGCCAGCCTGTACCGGATCATGAAGCGGCACGGCATCGCTCACGAGACGGCCGACTGAGAAACCGGGCCGACGTGCCCGGCCGTCGCCTGCCTCCACCTGCGCCGATTGCGGCCCGGTCGACGGCGCGCTCTCTCGTGGCTTCCATATCGACTCAAGGGCTAGTCAATCCAGCTTGACGGCCTTGTGCGTGAGCTTGGCGCCCGTGCTCTTGATGCGGTAGAGGTGAGTGCCTTGTTCGACGCGGCGCGTCAACTGGGCGTGGACGGGACGTCCGCTCGGCGCGGGCCAGGGCGGCGGACCCGCATCCGGAGGAAGTAGACCACCAGCGCCGCGGCGAGGAAGGCGCCGCCGTAGAGCAGGCTGCCGAGCAAGGCCTGGCCGACGCCGTGGTGGGTGAACGCCGCGGTCATGCTCAACTGCGACGGGTAGAAGGCGGGCAGCCGGCGGATGATGACCTGGTTTTGCGCGCCCGCGTAGTAGACCGGGTTCTGGAGCCAGGCCGCGTCGATGTTGGCCAAGAGGGCGATGAAGAGCACTCCTTCGAGCTCGCGGCGGAAGATGGCGCCGATGAGGAGGCCGTAGCAGCCGTAGACGAACCCGGCCAGGGCAAAGCCGGCGATGACGAGGACGAGCCGTTCGGGCTCGAAGAAGAGCGGCAGGAGCTCGGCAACGAAGGCGCCGATGATGATGGTAACAATGAGGAGCACGGCGAGCTTGGCCGCGATGAGCTCAAGCGGGCGATAGCCGCAGAGGACGAGCCGACGGTTGGTCTCGACGTTCTTCTGGACAAGGCCGAGCGCGAGGAACGCGGTGAGCAGGCCGACCGCGGCGGTACCGATGAAGATGAGGTTGGTGCTGCGCTCGCTGACCTGAACGAACGGGTTGCCCGGGATGGAGGCGAGCTTGAACGCGATCTTGGTGGTCCTGGTGGTCAGGACGACCAGTGTGTCGAAGAGCGCCGGGATGATGAAGAGCATCAAGAGGGCGACGCGGTTGCGGGCGAGCTCCTGTCCGGTAAGCGCGAGCGCGGTACCGAAGCGGCGGGCAGAGGAGCCGCGCTTCATCTCGTGGCCTCCGGTTCGAGTCGACCGGCGACGATACGGTAGAGCGAGTCGAACCGGGCGCGGTCCTGGACGAAGTGCGACACCACGAGCACGGCCCGCTTTCTCTCCCGCAGTTCGGCGGTGAGTTCCCAGAAGTGGAGGTAGGTCTCCCAGTCGAAGCCGGAGTAGGGCTCGTCGAGGACGAGGATGTCGGGGTCATGTAGGTAGGCGATGGCGAGGTTCAGTTTCTGGCGGGTGCCGCCGCTCAAGTGGTTGACCATGGTGTCGGCGTAGCGCTCGAACTTGAGCTGGCCGAGCAAGACCTGCATGCGCTTTGGCCAGTCGGCGCGGCCGTAGGCAGCGGCGAAGTAGCGGAAGTTCTCGCGCACGGTGAGCGTTTCGAAGACGAGCATCTCCTGCGGGCAATGGCCGACGCGGCCGGACATGACGACCGTGCCGGCGTCGGGCCTGAGGCGGCCGACAATGATGTTGAGGAGGGTGCTCTTGCCCGAGCCGTTCTCGCCGGTGACGCCGGCTATTTCGCCGGGAGCGAGGCTGAGGCTCGCGTCCAAAAGAACGCGGTTGCGTCCGAACGACTTGGCCACGTTCCGGGCGAAGAGGAGCGGCCGCGTCGCCGGGTCAGTCGAAGAGGGCATATTCGTCTAACAGCGGCACTTCGGTGCGGAGCGTGGTCCCTGAGTGTTCGATGCGGGCTACGGCGCGGCCGGTGAACTTGACCCCGCGCGGGTTGCGGGTGATGCGGCGCAGAAGCGGCCCGGAGATAAACTCGGACTCGACCGCGGCGCTTTCGTGGACGACATCGAGTTCCACGCCGAGGCCGGGCCCGGTTGCGTTCAGGCGATAGCGGGAGGGGCACGCGATGCCGAGTTCCGGCGAAGGCCGCCACTCGGACGGCTCGACCTTAACATCAGTCGCGACGATCACGCGCTCGCCGATCCGGAGGACAAGTCGCGGCCAGGCGCCGGCGGGACCGGATGCAACGGTGTAGGTCAGATCGCAGTAGGAATCATGGGCGCGGCCCCAGAAGAGCGTGCGGACAGGGACGGACGGCGGGAGTACGGTCGAGCGGAGATAGTCGTCGTAGCCCCGCACGTTCGAGGCGACAATCGTCCTGCCCCGGAGTTGAACCTCACCCTGGACCATGGCGCCGAGCATTACCGGTTGCCAGAGCACAGTGCCGCGGCGCGCGGCAATCGCGAGGCCGGGGTCGGTCAGCGGCCGGGCCGTGTACTCAAGCCGGACTGAGGCGTCGGGCAGGTTGACGGCGACGGATGCGGCGGCCGGGCTGAACGTGAGCCGGCCGGCGGGGAAGTCGATGGTGGGAGTAGCGCCGCCGCTGACCTCTGCCGGCAGGCGGCCGGACCACTTCACCGGCTCATCGGTCCCGGCGCGGCGGAGGTGGAGCGCGAGTTCGGATGTGCGGGTGCCGAGGAATGCGACCTGGGCAAAGTAGCCGAAGAAGTAGTCGCCGGCTTCGGTCAGGAAGTCGAAGTACCACTTCTCCAACTGGTAGAGCATCAGAAGAACGAGGGGGCCCGGTCGGTCAGTTCGCTTCCCCGGTAAGGGCCGGGATGCGGGCCGAGACACCGGCTGTCGCGGCGCGCGTAGGTGCCGTAGAGTGCCATGTTGCCGGCGCGGCAGCCGCCGGCGCAGGCCGACTTGTACGCGCAGGGCTCGCACTCTTCAGGCGTGCTCTTGAACTCGACGAGGGCCGGGTTGGAGAAGCGACCGTGGTAGATGGTCCAGATGTCTTGCTCGGCAATGTTGCCGAGCGGGATGTCAACGATGAACGGGCAGGGCTGGACCGATCCGTCGACCTTCACGGTCAGGACGAAGTTGCCGCCGGAGCAGGCGTTGCCGGTCAGCTCGTAGAAGCGGCGGACGAAGCGGGCGTGGTCCGGGTTCTCTTCGAGCAGTGCCCAGTGCTTGACGTCGGCCCAGGTTCGGGCCGGCACCTGGAGCGGGTCGTCTTTCATCTGCGGTGTGTATTGGTAGAAGATGGCGTGGGCGTCGAGCGCGCCACGGGCAAAGCGGTCGATCTGGCGGCAGTGCGCGGCGTTCAGGCTGTGGACCGCGCTGAAGGTGTAGACCCGGATGCCGGCGGCGCGCAGGTTGCGGATGCCCGCGACGGTGCGCGCATGGGAGCCAGGGCTGCCGGTGAACTCGTCGTGGGTCGCCGGGTCGTGGGAGATGAGTGAAACGATGCCGGCGTCGAGCCCGGCCGCAGCGAGCTCGCGGCAGAGCGCAGGTTCGGCGGTCGTGCCGTTGGTATAGAGCGTCACGAACGGCGAGCGGGCCCGATGCTTGGCCGCGCGCACGATTTCCGCGATGCCGGGCATGAGCAGCGGCTCGCCGCCGAGCAGTTCGACCCTGACCCCGCACCCGCTGATGTCGTCGAGCAGGCGGTCTACCTGGTCGCGAGGCAGCTCCTTCTTCCCGGCCGGCACGTAGCACATGCGGCAGGAGAGGTTGCAGTAGTTGTTCAGTTCGACCTTGAGCGAGTAGAGGTAGGCGCCGACCAGTCGCCGGGCGGAGCGGGCGTAGAGCTGGGCAGCGGGCGGTGTCGTGGGCAGGCTGCCGAAGAGGTCGAGCAGGCGGAACTGGACCCGGGTGATGGTGCGGTTCTTCTGCCGGCACCAGCGGTCGAGCGGCGCGTTCGTCGTGATGGGGCGGCCGTAGTCGAGCATGTTCAGCGCGTATTGGGTTCGATACCCAGTTCGTTGCGCATGATCGCGACGATGAAGTCCTGCCACTTCAGCACGCTCTCGGAAGGGAAGGTGAGCTGATAGAGCCGGCCGGCTGCGGCGTCGTAGAGCTGGAGCTTGCGGTTACTTTCGGTCGTGACCGAGCGGACCGCTGCGAGGTCGATTATGCGCGCACCGTTCGTTCCCTGGATGCCGAGGGAGCGGCGGCCGAGGGTCAGCCAGCCGGTGAGCACGGACTTGAGTTCGGTGCCGGTCTCTTCCCAGAGCTCGGCTGAGTCGGCGGCAGCGATGAGTCCTTCAGGGCCGGCAAGGTCGGCGGCCCTAATGCGAATCCGGTCGTAGACCGCGGCCAGCGGCATATCAAATGCCGCGTCGGCTTCAGACCAGCCGATAGAGTACTCCGGGCTGATGGTGAAGGAGCGGCCGCAGTCAGGGCAGTTCAAACCGGCCGGCCCGGAGAGAGCGAGCGGACGGAAACTGCGGCAGGACGGGCAGCGGTATACAATCTTGGTGAGTCCTGAGTTCAGTCTCCGGCTCAGGCAGCGGCGGCCCGAGTCGTCGGGCTCGATGAGCGAGCGGAGATGTCGCTCGAGCGCCCCGGTGTCGGCTCCGGGGCGCACCTTCACCGGCGCGCCGATTGCGAGTTCGACACGCGCGCGGCGCAGGTTCGATCCCCAGCGCGGCCAGGCGAGGTAGTTGCCCGAGATCCGTACCGGCACGATCGGTACATCCGGAAAATGGACGAAGAGGTTGAGCACCTCGGGCTTCCACGCCTGGGTAAGGCCGCTCCACGACCGCTCGCCTTCGGGGAAGACGCCGACGACTGCTGCTCCTTTCAGGCGCGCGGCAATCGCGCGAGCGGCGCTCACATCGTTCAGGTAGCGTTTCTTCGGAATGCAGAGGAACCTGCGAAATAGCGCGCCGAGCCGGGGACTGCGGAACATCTCGTACGTGGTGATGAAGTGGACCGGGAACCCGGCGCCGGCGCCGATGAAGGAAGGGTCGAGGTAGTTCCGGTGGGCCGCGATGATGAAGAACGGCGGCGCAAGCGGCAGGTTCTCCTTCCCGCGAATGCGGAGGTCGAACAGCACCCAGCAGACCAGCCGAAAGAACGGGAGCAGGATGAACCCGAGGCGCGGGACGAGGAGCGGCGTGCGCCGGCAGTAGTTGCGCCAGGCGGTCCCGAAGCGGCGGTCGAGCGCGCGCTCTTCGAGGGCGATGTAGCCGGCCTCGGCCGCGACAAAGGCAGGCAGGACGATCAAGAGCAGGGACAGCGAGCGTACCAGCAGGCCGACGCCGACGAAGAAGAGGGTGAAGAAGAGGTAGATCGGGTGGCGCCAGACCGCGTAGAGCCCGGCCTGGATGAGCCGGTCGGGCGGGAGGGCCGAGACCGGCATCGCCCGGCCGAAGTGCCGGAACTGGACGATCGAGGTGCCGAGCATCAGACCCGAGCTGACGACGATGAGTCCGCCTACGACGGTCCAGAACCATGTGAAGGCGATGTGCCAGCCCAATCGTCGGTCGAGAAAGAGCGCGCTTGCCAAGAGCAGCGCGGGCAGCACGAGCCAGAAAAGGACGATGTAGACGGCGAGCAGCAGGCCCCGGCGGATGCTACATCTCCCCGAGGTGAGAGTAGACGGTCGTCCGGAGCGGTTCGTCGACAGCAGCACTGCCGGCGCCCGGCAACGGGCTGATACGGTCGGCCACGCACACCGGGGTCAGGCGGCCGTTGCGGATGGTGGCGTCCGGGCAGTGGTAGCACATCTGAACCGCGTTCCTTTCGGCATTGAACGTCGGCGGCTCCTGCAGAACGATGTAGTGGAGCCGGATGTCCCCGGCGCCGCGGCTGTCGCGCATCAGGGCGATGAAGCGGCCGACCCGGCCGGGATGGAGCAGCAGTTCGAGGAGAATCGAACCGTAGAAGGAGAACGAGACCCTTTCCGGCCGGGTGGTCATCCCGAACGCGTAGCGGCCGTTGATGACGCGGAACGCCCACCGGAGCAGCCGGTTGAGCTGGGGCGAGAGTCCGAACGTTTCGCCGGTGCGGGCGTTGATGTTGTAGAAGTAGATGAGCCAGCTCACGTCGTCATCGCTGAGGCTGGTCGGCAGGTAGGTGACCGGCTCTACCTTGAGGTCTTGTGCGATGGTGCGGTACTCGGTCAGCATCTCAGAGCCGAAGCCGTGGCCATGGGTGGGGCTGCGACCCGCGTCGCGCGGAAGCGTCACGAGCACACCGTCAAAGAAGCGGAAGCGCGACCAGCGGCGCATCACCTGAGAAATGGTGCCGCTCGACTCGGGGTAGACCGTGACCGCGAGAGCGGCCCAGAGCCGGCGCGACTCGGCCATGCCGAGCAGCCGCTCGCAGTCGGCATCGGGATCGGGGCGGACATGCGTTTGACCGCAGTCAACGTGGAACGCGATGCGGTCCAGCCCGGCGGTGACGAGCGCGTCCAAGTACTCGTCCCCGTCCGGTTCGAGCAGACGAAGCCCGTTGGTCAGCATTTCGCAGTAGAGGTTTTGCCTCCTGATGTAGCGGATGATCTGGGGCAGGTCGGGGTGGAGCGTGGGCTCGCCACCGAGGATGCTGATGGTCTCCAATCGGCGCTTGGACAGCCCGAGGTCGATCTCGGCGCGGATCTGGTCGAGCGTCTTGTCCGGGGCGCGGAAGCGATTGTAGCAGGCGCGGCAGCCGAGATTGCAGCGCAGCGTGGGCTCGAGCACGAGGTGCGGTATTTCGCCAAGCGGCAGCTTCATCGGCCTGATGCCGTTGCCGGGCCGCATCTGCCTGACGTTCACTCTGGCTTCCTCGCGCCCAGAGAGTAGTGATCCGGCCGGTGGGAGTCAAGCAATGGAGCGGGCCCAAGCGACCGACTCTTGCGCCTCCAGAGCATGACGGGTGTTCTGCAGCTTGAATGCCAGGCAGTGAGACATACAAGTTGCGTCACCAATGAAGAGCGAGGTCCGGGACTTGTCTCTCAATGGTGACGTTGAGTCGCTGTTCGGACACATCCCGGCGGCGTCCGGGCGGCTGGAACCGGAAGGGCGGGACGCGAATGCGCCCCGCCCGTGAGATCCGTACAGCCCTAGTGTATCTTAGTGGCCTTGCGGGTGAGGACTGTGCCTTCGCTCTCCATTCGCCAGAAGTAGATGCCCGGAGCCACGCTCCGGCCCGAGTTGTCGCGTCCGTCCCAAGCCAGGGTATAGGTGCCAGGGGCGAGGGACTTGGGCCCGGAGAGGGTTCGGACGAGGGTGCCGGTGACGGAGCGGACGGTGACGTTCACTCGGGTCCGGCGCGGGAGGCTGAGCCTGATGGTAGCACATCCGCGCATCGGGTCAGGCCGTGGCCGTTCCAGCGCGAGCACCCTGGGCAGGACTTGCAGTTCGGCCACGCCGGTGTAGGTCTCGACGAAGACCGAGTCATGGATTGCGTCGTTCGTCGGGTCCATGTCGGTTGCGAGCGTCGTGGCGCACAGGGTTGGGAACGTTCCGGGTGCGAAGGCGGTCCAGGCTGCGAAGTCGAGCGTGTCTGTCTGCCCGGCAGTCAGCGTGACCGACACCGTGTCAGCGAAGCCGGCGCCGACCGCGAACCGTACGTTGAACATCTCCGCGGTGGTACCGAGATTCTCGACCACGGCCCGCGGCACAACAGTTGCGCCGGAGTCGACCGTGTCCCGCGGTGCCAGAAGTTGGGTGCAGGCGACGTCGCGCACGCGCACGGTCACCAGACCCGGCAATGTATCGTTGGCCCGGTTGTTGTCGCCGGAAAGCGCGGTGGAACAGCGGACCCCGTTGTCGCCGCGCGCCGTCGCCGTCCACGTCGCGAAGCTCACCGAAGCTGAGTCGCCCGCCGCGAGATTGGTAACGTTCTGGGTATCCGCGTAGGCGCCGATGCGGAAGACGACCGGGAAAGATGTCGCTCCTGTCCCGTAGTTTCTGACCCGCGCCTGCGGGTTGACCGCCGCGCCGGAATCAACGGTGTCGGTCGGCGCTACGATGGCAGTAACGCCGACGTTGAGCACTCGCACCGTCACTGCGCCGGACAGTGTGTCGTTGGTGTCGACCTGGTCGCCCGTAAGGTCGGTGGAGCAGCGCACGGACAACAGGCCGCGCGGTGAAGCCGTCCAGTTTGCGAAGTTCACTTCAATCGAATCGCCGGGCGCAAGGTCGGTGACGGTCTGGGTGTTGGTGTAGTTCGGAAAGAGGGATACCGGTGAGGGGTTCGAGCCGGCGCCGGTACGGTTCATCCTCGCGCTGATGGATTTGTTGCCGGTGGCCGGCTCGACCGGGATGGTAGCGGCAGACGTGCCGGCGCTCCGGCCACTCTTCAGGTTCGCACCAATGGACATGGTTATCGGGAACGTCGCGGCGGTGTTGCCGTGATTCCGTACCCGGGCCTTCGGGGTGATGCTCGCACCCGAGTCGACCGTGCCGGCCGGTGCGACGATGGCCGTCACGCCGACATTGGTCACCCGTACCGCCACCGAGCCGGAGAGCGTGTCATTGGCGCGGTGCTCGTCTCCGGCGAGCGCGGTGGAACAGCGAGTCGCATGGGTGCCGCGCTGCAGCGCGGTCCAGTTAGTGAATGAGACAAGGACCGAGTCACCGGCCGCAAGGTTCGATACAGTCTGGGTGTTGGAGTAGAACGAGCCAATACTGAAGTAGACCGGGAACGAGGCGGCGGACGATCCATAGTTCCTGACCCTGGCCTGGGGCGTGACAGTGGTGCCCGAATCGAGCGTCCCGGTCGGTGCGACAATCGCGGTAACGCCGACGTCCAAAGTGGGCGGAGGCACGACAGTGACAAGGCCAGATAGCGTATCGTTTGTCTGCACCTGGTCATTGGCCAGGCCGGTCGAGCAGCGTTTGACATGGGTGCCAAGCTGCAGCGCGCTCCAACCAAGGAAGGTCACCTGAGCCGAGTCGCCGGCCGCGAGGTTCGTGACGGTCTGGGAGTCGGAGTAGAACGAGCCGATGCGGAAAGTGACCGGGAAAGTGGCGGCAGCCGTGCCGTAGTTCCTCACCCGGGCCTTTGGCGCAACGACCGTGCCCGAATCGACGGTGTCGACGGGCGCGGTGATCGCGAAGACACCGACATTCGTGACACGTACAGCTACCGAGCCGGAGAGCGTGTCGTTGGCGTGATTCTGGTCATTGGTGAGGTCGGTGGAGCAGCGAGTGACGTGGGTGCCGCGCTGCGTCGCGGTCCAATTGGTGAACGAGACCAGCGCCGAGTCACCAGCCGCGAGGTTGGTGACCGTCTGCGTGTTGGTGTAGAAGGAGCCGATGCGGAAGGTGGTTGGGAATGTGGCGGCGCCGGTGCCGTAGTTCCTCACCTTGGCCTGCGGGGTTACGGTCGTGCCGGAATCGAGCGTACCGGTCGGGGCCACGATTGCGGTAACACCGACATTGAGCACGCGCACCGTCACCGAACCGGAGAGCGTGTCGTTAGCGGGATACTGGTCGCCAACCAGCGCCGTAGAACAGCGCGTTGCGTGCGTGCCGCGTTGCGTCGCGGTCCAGTTCGTGAATGAGACAAGGGCCGAGTCGCCGGCAGCCAGATTGGTGACGTTCTGGGTGTTGGAGTAGAAGGAGCCGACCCGGAACGTGACCGGGAACGTAGCGGCGCCGGTGCCGTAGTTCCGCGCTCTGGCTCTTGGTGTCACGACCGTGCCCGAGTCGATGGTGCCGGTCGGCGCGACCAACGCGGTCATGCCGACATTGATGACCCGCACGGTGACGGAGCCAGCCAGCGTGTCGTTCGTCTTGTCCTGGTCGCCGGTCAGCGCGGTGGAGCAACGGGTAGCGTGGGTGCCGCGTTGCGTCGCGATCCAGTTCGTGAACGACACCAGCAGGGAGTCGCCGGGCGCGAGGTTGGAGACATTCTGGGTATTGTTGTAGAAGGAACCGATCTTGAACGTGACCGGAAAGGTGACAGAACCGGTGCCGTAGTTCCTGACTCTGGCTCTCGGCGTCACGACCGTGCCCGAGTCAACCGTGCCGATAGGCGCGACAATCGTTGTGACGCCAACGTTGGTGACCCGCACTGTAACGGACCCCGGCAGCGTGTCGTTGGCTTTGTTCTGGTCGCCGGCGAGCGCGGTGGAGCAGCGAGTGGCGTGGGTGCCGCGTTGCGTCGCGGTCCAGTTGGTGAGCGATACCAGCACGGAGTCTCCGGGCGCCAGGTTACTGACATTCTGGGAGTTGTTGTAGAACGAACCGATCTTGAAGAAGGCCGGGAACGAAACCGCATCGGTGCCGTAGTTCCTGACTCTGGCCTGAGGCGCAACGGTCGTGCCGGAGTCGACCGTGCCGGTCGGGGCGACAATAGCTGTTACACCGACATCGGTTACTCGAACCTTCACCGTCCCGGACAGCGTATCGTTAGTGTGTACCTGGTCGCCCGCAAGTGCGGTGGAGCAGCGCGTGGTGTGCGTGCCGCGTTGCGTGGCGGTCCAGTTGCTGAACGAGACCACAGTCGAATCACCGGCCGCGAGGTTCGTCACGGTCTGGGAATTGGAGTAGAAGGAACCGATCTTGAAGAAGGCCGGGAACGAAGCCGGATCGGTGCCGTAGTTCCTGACTTTGGCCTGAGGCGCAATGGTCGTGCCGGAGTCCACGATGCCGGTGGGTGCGACGATGGCGGTTATCCCGACATTCGTCACCCGCACCTTCACGGAACCGGACAGCGTGTCGTTGCTGTGCACCTGGTCGCCGGCGAGGTCGGTGGAGCAGCGCGTGATGTGCGTGCCGCGTTGTACTGCGGTCCATGCGGCGAACGAAACCAGGGTTGAGTCACCGGCCGCAAGGTCGGTGACGTTCTGCGAATTGGAGTAGAAGGCGCCGATGCGGAAGAAGACGGGGAACGAAGCAGGGCCGGTGCCGTAGTTCCTGACCCGGGCCTGGGGCGTGACCGACGTGCTGGAGTCAACAGTGCCGATGGGCGCGACGATTGCGGCCACGCCGACATTGGTTACGCGCACCATCACGGTGCCGGCCAGGGTGTCGTTGGCGCGGTACTGGTCGCCGGAGAGGTCGGTCGAGCAGCGCACGGACAAGAGGCCGCGCGGCGCAGCAGCCCAGTTGGTGAAGCTGACCAGGAGTGAGTCACCGGCCGCAAGGCTGGTAACCGTCTGGGTGTTGGTGTAGCCGGTGCCGATGCGCATCGTGACCGGGAAGGTGGCGGCGGACGTGCCGTAATTCTTGACGCGGGCCTGGGGTGTTACCGTCGTACCGGAGTCGACGGTGCCCGTGGGCGCGAGGATTGCGGTCACCCCGACATTGGTGACTCGCACGGTCACGGAACCGGACAGCGCGTCGTTTGTGGGGACCTGGTCGCCGGTGAGGGCGGTGGAGCAGCGGGTGGCGTGGGTGCCACGCTGCGTGGCGGTCCAGTTTGTGAACGACACCGAGGCCGAGTCCCCGGCCGCAAGGCTCGTGACATTCTGGGTGTTGGAGTAGAACGAGCCGATGCGGAAGGTCACCGGGAATGTCGCCGCTGCCGTGCCGTAGTTCTTCACCCGGGCCTGCGGGGTGACGGTCGTACCGGAGTCGATTGTGCCCGTGGGTGCAACAATTGTGGCCACACCGACATCGGCTACCCGCACCATCACGGTGCCCGCCAGTGTGTCGTTAGTGTGGTACTGGTCGCCGGAGAGGTTGGTCGAGCAGCGCACAGACAGCAGGCCGCGCGGTGCCGCCGTCCAGTTGATGAAGTTGACCAGGAGCGAGTCGCCGGCAGCGAGGCTGGTGACCGTCTGGGTGTTGGTGTAGCCGGTGCCGATACGCAGCGTTACCGGGAAAGTGGCTGCTGCCGTGCCGCAGTTCTTCACCCGGGCCTTTGGGGTGACGACTGCACCCGAATCGACCGTGCCGGTGGGTGCGACAATCGCGGTTACGCCGACGTCAGTTACCCGCACCGTGACCGAGCCGGCGAGCGTGTCGTTGGTGTGGTTCTGATCGCCCGAGAGGTTGGTCGAGCAGCGCGTGACGTGGGTGCCCCGCTGAGTTGCGGTCCAGTTGGTGAACGATACCAGCGCCGAGTCACCGGCCGCCAGGTTGGTTACCGTCTGAGTATTGGAGTAGAAGGAGCCTATCCGGAAGGTGACAGGGAATGTTGCCGCTGCCGTGCCGTAGTTCCTGACCCTGGATTGCGGAGCAACGGTCGTGCCGGAATCGATTGTACCGGCGGGGACGACGATGGCGTTGACACCGACATCGAGCACCCGCACCGTCACCGTACCGGGCAGCGTGTCGTTACTGCGCAGTTGGTCACCGGCGAGGGCGGTGGAGCAGCGGGTAGCGTGGGTGCCGCGCTGCACTGCGGTCCAGTTGGTGAAGCTGACCTGAACTGAGTCGCCGGCGGCAAGACTCGTCACGGTCTGCGTGTTTGTGTAGAACGAGCCGATGCGGAAAGTTACCGGGAACGTGGCCGCTGCCGTACCGTAGTTCTTCACCCGGGCCTGCGGGGTGACCACGGTGCCCGAGTCGACGGTACCCGTGGGCGCGAGGATTGCGGCCACCCCGACATCGGTGACTCGCACGGTCACGGAACCGGAAAGCGCATCGTTGCCGGGGACCTGGTCGCCGGTGAGGGCGGTGGAACAGCGGGTGGTGTGCGTGCCGCGCTGCGTAGCGGTCCAGTTCGTGAATGACACCAGGGCCGAGTCACCAGCCGCGAGGTTGGTGACGGTCTGCGAGTTGGAGTAGAAAGAACCGATCTTGAAGTAGACGGGGAAAGTCGCGGTGGATGTACCTGAGTTCTTCACGCGAGCCTGCGGTGTCACGGTAGTGCCGGAGTCGATGGTGCCGGTGGGCGAGACAATCGCGGTCACGCCGACGTTGGTCACCTTGACCGTCACGGAACCCGATAGTGCGTCGTTGGCGAGGTTCTGGTCACTTGTCAGGGCGGTCGTGCAGCGAGTGGTGTGCGTTCCGCGCTGCGTCGCGGTCCAACTGGTGAATGACACCAGGGCCGAGTCCCCCGGCGCGAGGTTGATGACATTCTGGGAGTTGTTGTAGAAGGAGCCGATGCGGAAGGTCACCGGGAAAGTGGCGCTCACGTTGCCGAAGTTCTTGACCCTGGCCTGCGGGGTGATGGCTGCGCCGGAGTCCACCGTCCCGACAGGCGCGACAATCGCGGTAACGCCGACGTCCATCACCACAGGAATGCGCACTGTCACCAGTCCGGAGAGGGTATCATTGCCCGGCACCATGTCGCCGGAGAGACCGGTGGAGCAGCGTTTAACGTGCGTCCCGCGCTGCAGCACATTCCAGGAGGTGAAGGAGACCAGCGCCGAGTCGCCGGCCGCGAGGCCGGTAACGGTCTGAGTGTTGTTGTAGAACGAGCCGATGCGGAAAGTCACCGGGAATGTCGCCGCTGCCGTGCCGTAGTTCTTCACCCGGGCCTGCGGGGTTACGGTTGTGCCGGAGTCGACCGTGTCGGGCGGCACGACAATCGCCCTAACGCCTACGTTGACCACGCGCACCGTCACCGAGCCGGAGAGCGTGTCGTTGCCCGGGACCTGGTCGCCGGTGAGCGCGGTGGAGCAGCGGGTGGCGTGGGTGCCGCGCTGCACTGCGGTCCAGTTCGTGAAAGAGACCAGCGCCGAATCGCCGGCAGCGAGATTGGTGACCGTCTGGGTGTTGGAGTAGAACGAGCCGATCCTGAAGAACACCGGGAACGTCGCTGCACCGGTGCCATGGTTCTTCACCCGAGCCTGTGGCGTGATGGCTGTCCCGGAGTCCACCGTGCCGATGGGCGCGACGATCGCCGTCACGCCGACGTTGGTCACCCGTACCGTGACGGAACCTGAGAGCGCATCGTTGCCGGGGACCTGGTCGCCCGAAAGGGCGGTGGTGCAACGGGTGGTATGGGTGCCGCGCTGCAATGCAGTCCAGTTGGTGAAAGAGACCAGCGCCGAGTCACCCGGCGCGAGGTTGGTGACTGTCTGTGTGTTGGTATAGAAGGAGCCGACCTTGAACGTCACAGGGAATGTAGCCGAACCGGTGCCGTAGTTCTTGACCCGCGCTCGCGGCGTGACGACCGTGCCCGAGTCAACCGTGCCGATAGGCGCGACAATCGCGGTGACACCGACATTGGTGACACGCACGGTGACGGAGCCAGGCAGTGTGTCGTTGGCCTTGTTCTGGTCGCCGGTGAGCGCGGTTGAGCAACGGGTAGCGTGGGTGCCGCGTTGCGTCGCGGTCCAGTTCGTGAACGACACCAGCAGGGAGTCGCCGGGCGCGAGGTTGGAGACATTCTGGGTGTTGTTGTAGAAGGAACCGATCTTGAACGTGACGGGGAACGACGCACCGGACGAGCCAAAGTTCTTGACCCGGGCTTTGGGAGCTATGACAGTTCCGGAGTCGATGGTCCCGGTGGGCGCGGTGATCTGGGTTACACCGACATCCGTACGGATGATTCGGGCCCGGGCATACACCCCGACATTGTAGTCCGGGATGCTGACCGGCGTGTCGCTCGATATGCCGGTCGCGTTCCACGCCAGGTGCGTGGCCGCAAAGTAGTTGATGGTGCCGGTCTTGGAATCGGAGACGTCGTCAATTGCCCGGACAAAGACTGTGTCGGTCGTGTTGTTGGTGATGTAAGGTTCGCCTTCGGTCATGTCGAAGACGATGTTGTTGTTCGGGAACGAGCGGTCGACTCTTGGGTAGCGCCAGGTACGGAAGTTCTTCTGCCAATTGGGGGACGAGGGACGGCCGACGCCCAGGCGGATGCCGATCTTGTCCCGGGCTGCATGGGTTATCTTCACGCGGCCGAGCATGGTTGGCGAGTAGCCGATGAGGTCATCGAGGTAGTACCCGACCTGATGGGAGAGTACTATGTGCCGGGCCGCCACGTACGACATCCAGCAGTACCCGGACTGGCCCCAGCCCGTGCCCCAGGAATTGATGATCTTGAAGGCGCCGGTCCCGTCGTTCGTGGTCATGGTGTCGTTGTAGCCGACGATGGTTATGGCGTGGCTGCCGCGGTCGCCGCCGTAGGTATCGGCCACGCAGTACTTGTAGCCATAGTTGTGAACGTTGTCGAAATTGGAGTAGACCTCGATGCCGATGACCGTTGTATAGCCACTGTCGAGCCGCCGTTTGGCCTGCTTGATTCCGTTGGTGTCGGTCATCCAGAACCAGTGGGCGGTGCCGCCGCGGAACGGTATGGCCCGGGAATAGGCCGATTCGGATGGCCAGGATGTGTAATCGTTCTGGTTGTAAGGGCAGTCGGCCATGGTCGCGCAGCCCTGCTCATTGATGAGAGAGAAGGCGGTGGACGTACTCGACCCCAGGTCGTCGCCGCCGTTTATCTGGTTGTAGATGAACTTCGGGCTGAACTGGTGGCTGGTCTGGCCCAGGTCCCACTGGTGTTCGATCCATTCGTAGTGGGTCTTCTGGTAGTAGCCGACCGCCCACGCGGTACACGAACCCTGGGATCCCTGGTTCCCGACCGGCGGCATCTGACCGGACAAGTCAACCGATACAGCGAGGCGGGGAGGCACGCTCGGAACGATCGTGTCCTGGACCATCCACGGAACCGTGCGCGGATCCTCGCGGATCAGGCCACACGGATGCAGCTCGGGGGAATCCGAGCCACGTTGCCCCACGGCCGAACTCTGCCGGTTGGAGTTCGGCAGGGTCTGGGCCAGGACAGGGCTGAAGAGAACCGCACCAAGCAGCATGAGCCAACGGGCGCAAACAGCGTTCTTCATGTGATTACCTCCCTACGGGGGAAACGATGACGGTTGTGGCTTGGACGGAGAGAATCACACCTCCAGCGTGGCGGCAACGCCCGCTGGCCAACAGAAGTCCGTGCCCACGGATACTTCAGCACCATATGATTCTACCATAACTTGTAAGAACGTCAAGTGATGCCGATAGGCTTGACACTGAAACACGAAGCGGACTGAGTCAGACGGGATTCGGCCGCCCGGCGCCAGGGCTGTCCCTCCTCCCTTTCATGTTGCAGCTACAGGCGGGGTGACGAGAGAAGCGAAGGGGCGGGACGACGTACGTCCCGCCCCGGAGTAGCAGCCTGGTTCAGTCTATCTTGATTGCCTTGCGCGTGAGGGAAGTGGCTTCGCCTTCGAGGCGCCAGAAGTAGATGCCGGGAGCGACGCGGCGACCGCGCTCGTCGCATCCGTCCCACGAGAACGGGTAGCTACCAGCGGCCAGGGATTGGTAGCCCACGAGCACCCGCTGCAAAGAGCCGGTGGCGGAGCGGATGGTGACGCTTGCCTGAGTCCGGCGGGCAAGGCTGAACCGGATCGTTGCGATCCCGCGCATCGGGTCAGGGACGGGGCGTCCGAGCGTGACGACTCCCGGCAGTAGTGCCTGTTCGGCGATGCCCGCGGACACCCCGACCGTGACCGAGTCTCGCCGGGTGTTGTTGGCTGGGTTCATGTCGGTCGCGAGCAGCGTGGAGCAGCTCACGGCAAAGGTGCCAAGCGAGAACGCGTTCCATGGCGCGAAGTCAAGCGTATCGCTTCTTCCCGCCCCCAGGGTAACCGAGACCGTATCCGCGTAGTCGGGCCCGATACCGAGGCGGGTGCTGAAAGTCTCGTTGGTCGTGCTGGCGTTGCGGACCACGGCGCGCGGCGTCATCGTCGCGCCCGAGTCGACCGTGTCCGGCGGCGCCAGGAGTTGGATACAGCCGACGTCCCGCACCCGCACGGTCACCGAGCCGGTCTTCTTGTCGTTGCCCGGGCAGTAGTCGCCGCTCAGGACGGTGGAGCAGCGGGTGGCGTTGACGCCCCGAGTGGTCGCGGTCCAGGCGTCGAAGGTCACGGTAGCCGAATCGCCCGCCGCAAGGTCCGTGACGTTCTGTGTGTCGGCGTACGCGCCGATGTGGAAGACGACCGGGAAGGTCGCTGCCGTAGTTCCGAAGTTCCTCACCCGGGCCGATGGGGCCGTCGCAAAACCCGAATCCACAGTGCCGGTGGGAGCGGAGAGCAAGTAGGCGCCGACGTCCTGCAGCTTGGGGATCCTGGCCCGGGCATAGACCGCGGTGTTGTAGTCCGGGATGCTGACCGGCGTGTCCGAGGAGATGCCGGTAGCGTTCCACGCCAGGTGCTGCGCCGCGAAGTAGTTGACGGTGCCGCTCTTGGAGTCCGAGACATCGTCAATCGCCCGCACGAAAATCGAATCGGTCACGCCGCTGGTGATGAGCGGCTCGCCCTCGGTCATGTCGAAGACGATCTTGTTGCCGGGGAACGCGCGGTCGGTCACCGGGTAGCGCCACGTCCGGAAGTCCTTTGTCCAGAGTTGGGAAGAAGGCGTGCCAACGCCGAGGCGGATGCCGATCTTGTCCCGGGCCGAGTGCGTCAGGCGAACGCGGCCGAGCATGGTCGGCGCGTAGGCGATGCGGTCGTCCTGGTAGAGGCCGACCTGGGCGGAGAGTTCCGCATTGGTCGCCGCAACGTAGGACATCCACCAGTATCCTGAGAGTCCCCAACCCGTGCCCCAGGAGTTGACCAGTTTGAAGGCGCCCGGGCCGTCATTCGTGGTCACGGTGTCGTTGTAGCCGACGATGGTCACCACATGACCGCCGCGGTTGCTGCCGTACTTGTCGGCCACGCAGTAGGTGTAGTTGAAGTTCTGGATGTTGTCGAAGTTGGAGTAGACGCTGATGCCGATTACCGTGGTGTAGCCGCTGTCGAGGCGCTGCCGGGCCTTGTCCACTCCCACGGAATCGACCATCGAGAACCAGCGAGTGGTGCTGCCGCGGTACGGTATGGCACGGGCATAGGCCGATTCGGACGGCCACGATGTGTAGTCGTTCTGGTTATAGGGGCAGTCGGCCATCGTCCCGCAGCCTTGGTCGGCGAGCAGGGCATAGGCGGCGTTGGAACCCGAGCCCTGGTCCACGCCGCCATTGATCTGGTTGTAGATGAACGCCGGGCTGAACTGGTGGATGGTCTGGTTCAAGTTCCATCCGTGCTCGATCCACTCGGTGTGAGTCTTCTGGTAGTACCCGATGCCCCACGCGGTACACGAGCCTTGGGATCCCTGGTTCCCGACCGGCGGCATCTGGCCGGACAGATCGACCGAGACGGAAGTCCGGTCTCGAGCGGCCGGGACGAGCCTGTCCTCTATCATCCACGGTGCCGCGCGCGGGTCATCGCGGATCCACCCGCACGGGTGGAGCGTTTCAGCGCGAGCAACGGCCTGACCGAGCAGCATCAGGGTAAGCAGGATGAGACAGCGACGAAGGAGATTGAGCTTCATGTGAGTGCCTCCCGACAGAGGAAACCACGGCGGTCATCGTCCGAACGGAAAAACCCGACTTCTCCGGTCACGGGAACCGCAAAAAGCCGATGGCGGCGCGCTCTAACGGAAAACGTCACCAAGAGATGTTACCCGACAACAGGCTCACAGCAAGGCCCGCAGGAGTCACCGGCTCCGCGCGTCCATTCGGTCCGGCCGCTCAACAGAAGGGGCGGGACGATGCGCGTCCCGCCCCGGAGGACTGGTTGTCCTAGTCCAGCTTGATGGTCTTGCGCGTGAGGGTTGCGGCCTCGCTTTCGAGCCGCCAGAAGTAGACGCCCTGCGCGGTGCGGCGACCTGCCTCGTCGCGGCCATCCCAGGCCGCAGTGTGGATGCCGGGCCGGGCCAGGCCGGAGAAAAGGCTTGTGACCTTGCGCCCGGTACGATCGTAGACCGAGAGCGACAGGCTCATCTCCCGCGGCACGGCGTAGCGCAGCAGCGTCGCACGCCGGAACGGGTTGGGAGCGTTCGCGAGCAGGGCCAGCCGTTGCGGCAATGCGGCTGCGGACGCCGGTTCTCCCACCGCCATGTGGGGTGCGTCCGTCGTGAACTTGACGGCGTGGCCCGGCACCCAGGGCGAGGCGCCGCGCGTGTAGGCGTTGTCGTTGAGGCACGTGATACCGATGGTCTTGGTCGGATCCTGCATGCCCACGCAGCTGCTCGATGTCCGCACGGCGGTCTGGTATTGGAGCAGGAACTCGCAGTTGCCGTCCTCGGCCGCGAGCGTTGTATCGTATAGGATGATCTCGTACTTCTCGAACGCGGTCTGGTTGGACCAATAGGGGATGGAGTCGAGCTCGATCACGAACCGGTGGTGGGCGGTGTCGTGGTAGTACCAGATGCCGTGGCCGGCCGGCGGATAGCAGTCGTCCCAGTTGACGGCGATCGCGCCGACGGGCAGAGAGGCGCTGGGTAGGGACCTGTTCGAGCGGGTGTTGCTGGCGTGCTGCCCAGGCCGACCCAGCCGTTGGAGCAGATAGAGAGGGTGGTGACGTCCTGGCCGTAGAACCGGAACGGACCGAATCCGGGCGGCAGACTGATCTGGCAAGTAGTATCGTCGCCCAGCGACAACATCGTCCCGATGCCGGCGACCTCTACCCAGTTGTAGTCGGGCCGTTCTGAGTAGCCCGAGTCCACCTCGTCGTAGGCCCAGTAGAGAACCGGGGTCCGCGGCCCATCCGGAATCGGGTCGCGGGTGCGGATGAGACCCACGCCGATGATGAAGCCGAACCGCCGGGTGAGGCCACCGGTGCTGACGACCAGCGTGCAGGGTACCTGGGTCTCGCGCGGAATCGACGGGTCGGCGAAGAGACTGAAGCGGTCCGAGTTGTTCGTCCCGGTCGTGTCCTTCGCGATATCGCCGAACGATCCGGTTGAGTCGGTTACCTGCAGCCGGGGATCGGTGGAGCGCAGGGTCGCTGTAACGCCGTACGCGTTTCCCAGTCCGGTGTTGCACAGCGTCGCGACTACATCGCCGTTCTCGCCCGGGTCGATCATCCCGTTGCCGTTGCCGCCCGGCGGCGGGTCGTCGACCAGGTACGAGACGTAGACGAGCTTCGGCGCGCCGACGGGAAGCGTCAGTGATGATGTCCACGCCGTGTCGCGGGAGTCCTTCGCCAGGACCGAGAAGCGGAGCGCGTAGCCGTTGGTGCAGGACGGCGCGACGGTGAACCTGAACGAACTGGCGCCGGTCCAGGCCGAGTCGCCGGCCGCGATGTCGCCGACGTTCTTCAGGGTATCGAGCAGGGTGATGTTGGGGTCAGTCTTGCGCAGCCTGACGCTCACTCCCTGCGCTTCCTCGCTTCCCCAGTTCTTCAGCCACATCGGCAGGTTGACGGTCTCGCCGGGGTTGACGATGCCGTCGTCGTTGCCGCCGGCCGAGTCATCAATTGCGTGATGCAGGTACATCACGTAGGGGCCGTTCGGCGGCAGGGCCAGGCAGTGGCCGAGGTGCGGTGCGAGGTTGTGCCCGGTCACGGTCACGAAGACGGTGTCGGGCGCGTACGTCGTCAGGTTGAGGGTGACCTGGCCGGAGCCGTTGGTGTAGCCGCTGGCCCAGGCATTGGTGTCGCTCTTTGCCGACGCGCAGACCAGGGCTCCGGCGACCGGGTTGCCCCCGGACGTGACCGAAACCGGCAGCGCGCACGAGCCGACCGGTATCACCGCCGGATAGGTCACGCTCAGCGGCTTCGGTACGAGCGAGTAGATGTCGGTCGCGCCGTCGCCCATGCAGTTGTACATCTCGAAGTAGCGGCGGGTGGTCGAGCTGTTGCCGAGCTGCTGGTAGAGCTTCACCTTGGCCTTGTTGAGCCCGCCCATCACCCAGGTGTAGCTCGAGTCGAACATGTAGTCGAAGACCCGGCGCTCGAGCGTGTCGTCCTCGGTCCAGTAGGAATTGACGGTTGAGGCGATGGAGACGATGCCGCCCTTGCGGCCGAGCCTTATCCACGTCTCGGAGAAGCACTCCGGGTAGCTTGACGAGGTGAAATTGCCGGAGAGGCAGGCGAAGGTCTGGACGTACGGGATCATGTCGGTGTTGGCGAGCGCGCGCACGTCGTCGGAGTGGAACGTGATGCCGGGGTCGGACCAGCCCTCTTCCGAGCCGTGGCCGGAGTAGGTCACCCAGGCCCGGCCCTGGTTGAGCGCCGAGTCAACCGGCGTGCCGCTGCCGTAGTAGGTGAAGAGCGAGTCGCACTCCGTATCCTTGGGCCGGAGCTTCGCCATCACGTACTTGTGCGTGTTCTCGGCCACGCCGTGGAACGAGCCGTCGGCCGAGGCGACGAAGTAGGCCTTCTCGGCCCAGGCGGTACCGTTCGTCCAGTTGTTCCGTTCGTAGCGGATGACCTTGTCCACGAACGAATCGAGCTGGGCCGCGCTCGCGACCGAGGAGCGGCCGAGGTCGAGGTCGGGCCAATAGTCGCTGCCCTCGCAGAGCGAGTAGTTCAGGTCGGTCGGCGGGTTGCCTTCGCCGGAGCCGGTGAAGTAGCCGATCTTGTCGACGTCGCCGACCAGCAGCACGCAGCTCGGCGGGATCGACCAGTTGTCATAGGCGTTCTGGATGTATGCCTTGACTGTGTCCTTGTTGCCGCCGCCCACCTGGCTCAAGGTGCGCACGAAGACGTTGAAGCCCTTGCGCCGGCGCCACTCGGCCAGCGGCGCGACGTTCGTCTGCATCGCGTCCGGCACGATGATGAGATAGCCGACCGGCAGGGCGGGTCCGAGGTTAGTCCGAAACTGCTCCTCGTTGACGGCGATGCCTGCGAGCCGGCCCGCGAACGGCGGCGAAGAGTAGCGGCGGAGCATGGCGCGGGTTTCCTGCCAGTCGGCGTTGGTCCACTTCACGGTCACCTTCATCTCCGGGGCGTGCTCGACTACACCACGCGCCGGGTTGTAGCCGACCGGGCGGATCTCCACAACCGCCATCCGGCGGCCGCGAGAGATCGCAATGTCGACCAGCCGCGCTCCGATTTCCGGAGCCCATGCGTCGGTCGAATAGACACTGGCGTCGAGCGCGAAGTTCGGCGTTCGTGGTTGGCCTCCGAGGCCCCTGTCCGACAGTGCGGCGCTCGCAGTTTTCGGTATGGGCGCCTGACGCGGGAGGACGTGAAGGGAGAGCCTCTGCGTTCGGGTCGAGCCGACGTCGGCCGATACGGTCACGTCGCAGCCGTAGGGGATTTCCACCAGGCGGACGTACGCCGGTACTGCCGGACTGCCGACTTCGGCCGCGAGCCCGGCTGCGGGCAGGGCGAGCGTAGCATAGCTGCTACCCGACTCCAGCACCGTTCCGATCTGCAGCTCTGCCGGCGTCAGCGACAGCACGCCGCCGTCCTGTCGTCCGGACCAGGAAACCGCATCGCCTGCGAGCGCCATCGCAAACGCACCGGCCAAGACAAGGAAGGTTCTCATCCACCAGCCTCCTGAAACTGTATCGTTCTTGAGCTCAAACTGAAGGACCCGCGCCCATTGACGCACGTGAGATATGCTAGCCGAACCAGCCCGCGAGGTCAACGAGACCATCCAGCCCTGGACGCGATGTTGAGCCGGCGAGTTCCTGTCGTCCGCCCGGCGCCAGGCCCATCTGCGCCATCGGCGGTTCCAGTTTCGGTTTCCAGTTTCTGGTTTCTCCGACGCCGCCATTCGTGTTCATCTGCGTCCATCTGTGGTTTCGCTTCTGGGTACTGGTCTCTGGTCTTTCCGATCCCTGCTACTATCTGCGTGATCTGTGCAATCTGCGGATAGTCCTTCCTTCCGTTTCCTCATTCGAGCTTGTCGGCCTTCGTGGCGAAATCCCGTCCTGCGACGTCGCGCTGAAGACGCAGTTGCGTCTCGCGAAGCATGTGGCGAAGCACGGGTCGAAGCACCGGCAGATGCATCGTGGGCCGCGTCGCGCGTCGCGTCGGCGGTCGCGTCGGTAGCTGAATCCTGAGCTGCATCGGAAGTTGCTTACGGCGTTGCACCGCGCGTTGCTCGCGAAGTCGCTCAAGTCGTTGCTCCGGTTGTTGCTTGATTCGTTGCTCGCGTCGATTCTCGCGAACAAGTACCGGAGGTTGCATGACTTGAAGCATCGGGCGCTGCTTCGGCGGAGGCGGCCCCCCAGGCGGCCCGTGGGCCGACCACCCCACGGCAGAATTGTGGTCGGGAACGGTTCGACCACCACTAATAGTATGTGCGCTATCGGCACAAGGATGAGCAAGGCTCGTCTCAACCAATCTCTCTTCCACGGTCAACCGTCCTTCGTCAACAACGCCGCTAAGTCCTTCTCCTTCCGCCCCTTCCGCAATTCTGACTTCTAGCTTCTGACATCTGACATCTGACTTAGTCTGTCCTCGAACACTATTCCCTGGACGGTAGGGGGAGATCTCCCACCCGGAGCGGCCTCTTGTGCAGCCTTCGCTCCCGGTCTCGCAGCAGCAGTCGCAACAGCGCATGGAACGGCCGCCGCTCAACCCTTCGGAGCAGCATCCGGCGCGGCGCTCGCTCCGGCCGCTGCTCACCCAGTCGCTCCAGCGCCCACAACAGGGGTCAAGTCCGAATTCTCCTGTAGAATCCATCTCAGGCTGACAGCTTTTGACCGGTAGTCTGAAGGCTGGACTCCGTCTTCGGTTCGGCCATTCCCAGCGCCCGCCGGAGCGTATCCAACTGCTCGAGCTCGACCGCGCTGAAATTCACCCGCGCCCAATTCTCGCAGCCCCGGATCAGTGCGGCAAAC
>Ga0194126_10000410_pt1 | contig 71822 bp, 82 predicted proteins | sample TA2KigC150mmetaG_FD_148641 | JGI IMG/M metagenome (GOLD analysis project Ga0194126, IMG submission 148641) | Freshwater microbial communities from Lake Tanganyika, Tanzania - TA2015035 Kigoma Deep Cast 150m | ecosystem: Environmental > Aquatic > Freshwater > Lake | place: Tanzania: Lake...
TTTGAATATCAGCGTAGGCTCTAATAAGTTCATAAAGAGAAACTTCATATTTTGATGCTGATATTCTTTTTATACCTTCTCTCATTCCTTTTATGAAAATATCTCTACCTAATTGTTTTTTATCAACTAATTTATCTGATAGATGTCTTATTGCTTCAAGTTTTCGAAGTTGTAATTTTAATTTTTCTGCCATTTGAAAGGCGGAAAAGTCTTCATCATCTGTTTCAGGAAGTAAAAGTCTTGACTTTAAATATGCAAGCCATGTTGCCATAACTAAAAAATCCGCAGCTAATTCTAGATTTTTTTTTATAGTATTAATAAATTTTAAATATTCATCAGCTAGTTGAACAATAGAAATTTTCATTAGATCAACTTTTTGAGATTTTGCTAAATCGAGAAGAAGCTCTAATGGACCAGCATAATTATCAATAGTGAGATTAAACTGATTGTCATCAAGATTTTGATTTGTTTCGGTTTTTAGATCTTGAGCCATTTTTTTTTTTAGCAGATTCTAGGTATTTTTTTTAAATATATTGACTACTTTAGATGTTACATTTCGAGTAAAACTGTCAATTTCTGGGATAATCTTAACAAGCTCATAAACCTCATTAATTTTTCCATTGCAATGAAGTATTATATTGCAGCCAGCATCCAAACTTTTATAAATATTATTTTTAAGTGAACCTTTTAAAGCTTTCATTGAAATGTCATCTGTCATTATAATTCCTTTAAAAGCCAATTTCCCTCTAATAATATCTTGAATTATTATTTTAGATTGTGTTGCACAATTTTTATTATCTATTTTTGAATACAAAATATGAGCAGTCATTGTCAGTAGCGAATTAAGATTATTAAATGGATAAAAATCAGAATCTAAAAGTTCCTTAAGTGTTTTATGGATTACTGGTAATGAAAAGTGCGAGTCTACAGATGTTGATCCATGCCCTGGTATATGTTTAGTAACAGATACAATACTATTCTTTTTAAAAAAATTTATTATTAAATTTGAAATAGTTTTAACTATCTTAGGATTACTTGAAAAAGCTCTATTTCCAATTATTCCATTAGATGGATTTTTATACAAATCCATAACTGGATAAGTATTTGTGTTAATACCGGAATTTTTTAATAAATTTAAATTTATGTTTAAAAAATATAATATTTTTTTAATAAAAAAACTATCTCTATAAAAATCTCCAAAATATTTTGCATTGAACTTTTGTAAATCTATAACTGATGAAAATCTATTTACCCTGCCACCTTCTTGGTCAACGATAATCAAAATATTTTTATTTTTAGAAAAAAAATTAATTGAGTTTGTTAAACAAAAAACTTGATTTACATTAGCAATATTTCTTTTAAATAGTATAATTCCATAGATACTATTTTTTTTTAAAAATGAAATTTCATCATAGGTTAATTTTGTTGATGATATTCCAATAATAAATGCTAAAGGTTTCAATATTTTATTTTAATAGCTCCCAATAGTTTTTTTGTTTTAATGCATTTTTAAAAAATTCATCATTATTTATCTTTTTTTTAAAGTCTGGGTTTGATGAAATTTTATCTAATTTATCAATTTTTGTTTTAAGATACTCGCTGTGTTTACTTCTGTTGTCAGTAGTAATTTGCAAAAAAATTTTTGAGTTATAAAAAAAAATAGATGATAAAAAAAATATTATAATAATAAAAAATAATAGAAATTGTATTATAAATTTGCTCTTCATCTTATAATTTCTTGCTTTATAATTTTAATTCCAAAGCCATTCCATGCTGGTAGTTTTTTTTTACTTCTAGTGACGAGAATAAGTCTCTTAATTTTTAAATATTTAAGTATTTGTGCTCCAATCCCATAATTTTTAATCAAATTATTTTTAATTTTATTATTAAATTTTTTTCTGTTTTTGCTTTGTTCATCTTTAATAATAATAAGAACACAATTATTATATTTATTAAAATATTCTAAACTTTTATTTATAAGTTTATTATCAATATTTTTGGAAATTAAACTTTTCAAAATACTTACAGCTATAACTCTTACTCTGGGAGTAGACCTTGGATTGAAGTTTTTAAGTAAAGCTAAATGTTCTTTTTTATCTATTACATTATCAAATATTTTTATTTGATATTTATTTTTTTTATTAATCTCGACAATTTCAGATCTTTTAAATTTTATTAATGTTTCTCTTGTTAAACGGTAAGCTATTAAATCTTCAATTCTTGCAATATTTAAATTAAATTTTTTTGAATATTTTTTTAAGTCATTCATTCTAGCCATGGATCCGTCTTCGTTTAAAATTTCACAAATTACTGCTGATGGACCGCAATTAGAAAGTTTAGATATATCTACCGAAGCTTCTGTATGTCCTGCTCTTTCAAGAACACCACCACTTCTTGCAACTAATGGAAAAATATGTCCCGGAGTTGAGATGTCTTTTTTTGTAGAGTTTTTTTTTATAGCAACTTTAATTGTTTTTGCCCTATCATAGGCAGATATACCTGTGGTAACACCCTTTCGTGCTTCAATAGAAACAGTAAAAGCAGTATCAAATCTTGAAGCATTTGCTTTAGGCATTAAAGATAAATTTAAATCTTTTATTTTTTTTTCATCTAATGCTAAACAAATTAATCCTCTTGCGTGTTTTGCCATAAAATTAATTTTTTTTGGCGTAATTTTTTTGGCTGGTACTACTAAATCACCTTCATTTTCTCTGTTTTTATCATCAACAAGAATAAATAATTTTCCTTTTTTAGCATCACGAATTACTTTTTTTATGGATGAAAACATCAATTTTTTAAAGTTTTTACGATTAAATCAAATTCAATATTAACTAAATCATTAGCTTTTAAATTTATTAAATTAGTATTTATTAATGTATGAGGAATAATCATAAGGCTAAATTGATTTTTGTAAATTTTAACTATTGTAAGCGATACACCGTTAATACAAATTGAACCTTTTTTAACTAAATATTTTTTATCATTTTTGTTAAAGCCTATATAAATAAACCAGTATTTTTTACTTTTAATCTCGATCTTTTTTATTTTTAATGTCTTATCGATATGTCCTTGAACAAAGTGACCATCAAATCTTGAACCATATTTTAATGATCTCTCTAAGTTAATTTTGTCTCCAATCTTAGAATACAAAAAATTAGATAATTGGTAGGTATGATGCGATACAAAAAAAAACAATAATATCTTTTTTTTTAATTTTTTATAGGAAGTTAATGTGAGGCATACCCCAGAACATGAAAATGAAGTACCAACATCTTTTTTTGTAATTCTTATATTTGTTTTTATAGAAATTAAAAAACCTTTATGTTTTTTTTGTTTAGAATTTAACGTTCCTAAATTAGTTATAATTCCAGAAAACATGATTATTTTTTTTTTTAAAAATTAATAAAGTATCACCAGAAAGATTTATAAATTTATTTATTTTTTTCAATGAAATAAACTTATTGTAATTAAATTTTAAAAGATTTTTTTTATACTTACTTTCGTTTGATTTAAAAAAATAAAAATTATTAAACAAACAATTATTAAAAAAAATGTTTAATAATTTATTTCCTCCTTCAACTAGTATATTTTTATAGCCTAAATAACTAATTAATTTTATAATAGTTTTAATATCAAAAAAATTTTTTTTAATTGTAGAAAGATTAATTAGTGTGACCTTCTTTGTTTTTAGATAATTAATTTTATTTTTATTTTTTTTTGAATAAATTACAAAAACTTTAACTGAAGATCTTAAAACATTAGAATTTTTTTTTATTCTTAGTTTTGGATCTATAATAAATAATGCTGGTGAAAGACTTTCAAGACCACGAATTCTACAGTTAAGAAAAGGATTGTCATCATTGATGGTATTTACACCAACTAATAAAGCTTGATGATTTGCTCTTAATATATGAGCAAATTTTCTAGAGTAAGTATTAGTTATATATTTATGGTCTATATTCTTAGTAAAATTTTTTTTTGTAACAGCAATTTTTCCAGAAACTATTGGTTTTTTTAATTTATAATACTGATTATGAACCTCTATTATTGAATCAAAGTTTTTATTTTTTAAATATTTAACATTAATTTTATTTTGTTCTAAAAAATTTAAACCTTTTTGATTTACTAATGGATTTAAATCTTTTGAATAATAAAAAAGATTTTTTATATTTGATTTTTTAATAATTTTTGTACATGGTGGATTTTTGCCCGTATGATGGCATGGCTCCAAACTTAAATATAAATTTTTTTTAATTTTTAATTTTTTGATTTTTTTTAATGCATGATTTTCTGCATGAGGACTACCATTTATACCTGTAACACCATATGAAATAATTTTTTTATTAGAAGTTACTACGCATCCGACGGATGGGTTTAAACCAGTAAAACCTGAATGTAGTTTTGATAAATTAAAAACTAGTTTACTTATGTACTCTCTATTTTTTTGGATCATTTAGCTGATTTACAAACTGTCCAAAATCTTTAACCTCTTTAAAATTTGTATAGACTGATGCAAAACGGACATAAGCAACAGGATCTATTTCCTTCAACCCATCCATAACTAGTCGACCAATGATACTCGACGAAACCTCTGCTTGACCCAGATCTTCAAGATTTCTATGAATTTTTGAAACAAACTTTTCAATTGTGTCACTATCTATAGGTCGTTTTCTAAGAGCAATGCTTATAGACTTTGATAATTTTTCTCTATCAAAAGGAGATTTTCTTCCATTTTTTTTTATTACCATCAATTCTCTTAGTTGAACTCTTTCAAATGTTGTAAATCGTTGTTTGCCACACCCACATTCTCTTCTTCTTCTAATAACGGTACCATCCTCGGTTGGTCTTGAGTCAATTACTGAAGTTTCTTTTTCTTTACAAAAAGGACAAATCATAAAAATTAATAAATTGGAAATTTAGAGCAAAGATCAATAGACTTCTTCCTAACTATATTTTCTACTGCACTGTCTCCTTTTTGAAGTCCTTGTAATGCTTCATCTATAAGTTCACCTACTATTTTAAATTCATTTAAAGAAAAACCTCGCGTTGTACAAGCTGGTGTTCCTAACCTAATACCAGAAGTTATCCAAGGTTTTTGTTCATCAAAAGGAATACCATTTTTATTACAAGTTATATTTGATTTTTCCAAACTCTCTGATGCATCTTTCCCTGTAAGTTTAACAGGTCTTAAATCAACCAACATCAAATGAGTATCTGTTCCTCCAGTAAAAATTGAATACCCTTTGTTTTTTAAAGTTTCAGCTAATATCTTGGCATTTGCAACAACAGCTTTTGCATAAGATTTAAAATCTTCAGACAAAGCCTCTTTAAAACAAACTGCTTTAGCTGCTATCACATGCATCAATGGTCCGCCTTGCATACCTGGAAAAACAGCGGAATTTATTTTTTTAAAAACATCTTCATTGTTAGTAAGAATGATTCCTCCTCTTGGTCCTCTTAAAACTTTATGCGTTGTTGATGTTACCACATCAGCATAATCAACTGGATTTGGATAGACACCGCCAGCGACTAATCCTGAAAAATGAGCCATATCCACCAACAACATTGAGCCAACTTTATCACAAATTTCTCTAAAAATTTTAAAATCAATTATCCTAGAATAAGAACTTCCACCTGCAATAATTAATTTTGGTGTATGTTTTAAAGCTAAACTTTTTACTTGGTCGTAATCAATAAGACCGTTGTCTTTTCTAACGCCATAAGAAATTGCATTAAACCATTTTCCAGACATAGATGGAGCTGCTCCGTGCGTTAAATGACCACCTTGATCAATTCCCATTCCAAGAATTGTATCTGTTGGTTTTAGTAAAGCTAAAAAAACTGCTGCATTAGCCTGAGCGCCTGAATGGGGCTGAACATTTGCAAATTTACATTTAAATAATTTTTTTGCTCTTTCAATTGCCAAATCTTCAGCTACATCTACAAATTCACATCCACCATAATATCTTTTTCCACTATAACCTTCAGCGTACTTATTTGTTAAAACAGAACCTTGTGCCTCTAGGACTGCCTTTGACACTATGTTTTCAGATGCAATTAATTCTATGTGATTTTGTTGTCTATTTAGTTCACCCTGTAATGACTTATAAACTTCGTTATCAGCATTATTTAAATCATCATTAAAAAACTTTAATAAATCTTTTGGTTTTTTATTATTCAGCATTATTTTTGGTCTAATTTTTCTACTCTTTTTATATGTCTTCCACCTTCAAATACGGTTGAAAAAAAAACTTTAACAATTTTTTTAGATTTATGAAAATTAATTAATCTTGCGCCTAGACATAATACATTAGCATTATTGTGTTTTCTTGCCAAAGTAGCCGCTTTAACACTATAACATAATGCCGCTCTTACTTTTTTAAATCTATTAGCAGAAATTGACATGCCTATTCCGGAACCACAAATTACTAAGCCCATTCCTAAATTTTTATTTACTCTATAAGCAACTTTTTTGGCATAATCAGGATAATCAACGCTATTTTTATTAAAACAACCAAGATCAAAATTCTTAATCTTAATTTTTTTAAAAAATTTTTTTATTTTTTCTTTTAAGTCAAAGCCAGCGTGATCAGAAGCTAAGTAAATTTTTTTAATAATTAACTGAGTCACAGATGCCTATTACCAAGAATTAAATTATATGTATATTTAAATGCTTTTAAGCAGCTCTAGACAACTTTAAACTCATCCAAATCTTATCAAGCGAATTAACTAAGTGCTCCATTTTTTCATCATCATGAAGTGGTGTGGGTGTAAATCGTAATCTTTCTAGACCTTTAGGAACTGTTGGGTAATTTATTGGTTGCACGTATATGGAATAATCATTTAACAAAATATCAGAAATTTCTTTACATAACTTCGGATCTTTTACCAATAATGGAACTATATGACTTTTATTTTCAATAATTGGTAAATTCTTATTATTCATCATTTGTTTTAATTTTTGCGATCTCTCATACAAGGACTCTCGTAAGTTGTTATTATTTCTCACAAATCGAATGCTTGCTATTGCTGCAGCAGCTAAACTTGGAGGTAACGAAGTAGTAAATATAAAACCTGGAGCATATGATCGGATGACATCTATTATGTTACTTTTAGCTGTAATATATCCACCCATTAAACCAAAACCTTTTGCTAAGGTACCTTCTAAAATATCAATATCTTCTTGAACTCCTAATTTTTGAGATAGTCCACCACCAAATAAACCATAAAGACCAACACCATGAACTTCATCTAGATAAGTTAAGGCGTTATATTTTTTTGAAATATTTATTATTTCTTCAATTGGAGCAAAATCTCCGTCCATAGAATAAACTGACTCGAAAGCAACAATTTTTGAAGAATTCTTGTCTGTATTTTTTAATAAATATTCCAAATGATTAATATCATTATGCTTCCAAATTTTTTTATTTGAATTACCTTTTTTAATTCCCTCAATCATTGACGCGTGATTATTTTCGTCAGAAAAAATAGTGCTATTTGGTAAAAACCTTGCAAGTGTGCTTAAAGCGCATTCATTCGCTATATAACCTGATGTAAAAATAAGAGATGAATCTTTCTTGTGAAATCTTGATAGTTCATTTTCAAGTTCGACATGGTAGTTTGAAGTACCAGAAATATTTCTTGTTCCTCCTGCACCAGCACCAACAAGATTTACAGCATTTATAAAAGCTTCAACGACATTTGGGTTTTGACCCATGCCTAAATAATCGTTGCTACACCAAACTGTAACATCGGATTTAACTCCAAAATGATTATTATATATTGCTTTTGGAAATTCTCCTTTTTTTCTAGTTATATTATTAAATACTCTATACCTCCCCTCATGGCGGAGGTTCTTTAGTGCATCATCAAAAATTTTATCGTAGTCAATCGACATAAATGAATTATGACATCTAAAAAAAATTTTTTCAAATATTTACTTTTGATGTATTGTCGCGTCTAATTTTATAATGAAATTTCCTTTTACCAGATTAAGAAGAAGTCGAGCTTATCAATGGTCAAGAAGACTAATTAACGATGTTTATATAGATAGTTCAGATTTTATTTTACCTGTTTTTGTTCAAACAGGTTCCAAAAAAAAAGACCAAATTGAAACAATGCCAGGTATTTATAGATATAGCATTGATTTACTAGATGGGGTTATTGAAAGAGCTTTAAAAAATAAAATTCCTGCAATTGCCATTTTTCCACTTGTAGAAAATTCCAAAAAAAACAAACTTGGTAGTGAAGCTATAAATAAAAATAATCTAGCATGTAAGGCAATCCAAAAAATTAAAAAAATTAGTGATGATATTGGAGTAATGGCTGATGTTGCTTTAGATCCGTATACTTCACATGGACACGATGGAATTATTATAAATAACAAAATTGATAATGATGAAACTAATAAATTTTTAATTAAACAATCTTTAAATCTTGCATCAGCTGGATGTGATATTATTGCTCCTTCAGACATGATGGATGGTAGAATTGGCTTAATACGAAAGGCTTTAGAAAATAAAAAATATAAAGATATTCAAATTCTTTCTTACGCGGTCAAGTATGCCTCAAATTTTTATTCCCCATTTAGAGATGCTATTAAAACCAAAAAACTTCTTAAAACAGATAAAAAAACTTATCAAATGGATTTCAAAAATTTAAACGAATGCATGCTAGAAGTAAAAATGGACATTGATGAGGGGGCTGATGCTGTAATGGTAAAACCAGCTTTATCTTATTTAGATATTATTTACAAAATTAAGAATAAATTTCATGTGCCAGTGTATGCCTATAATGTTTCTGGTGAATACAGTTTAATAAAGTGCGGAATTAAAAATGGTATAATTCCTGATGAGGCTATTTTAGAAGTTGTGTATTCTATAAAAAGAGCTGGAGCTAATGCAATAGTATCTTATTTTGCAAATGAAATAGTTGAAAAATATTTAAAAAATTAATTTTTATATTTACTATCAAAATAAATTAGAGGTAATTTTTTTTTCGTCTTAGTAAAGTTTATCACCTTGCAAATAAACAGATCATGATCCCCTAAAGAAAATTTTTTATATAATTTACAATAAATCGATGCTAAATTATTTTTAAATAAGTCCCTTACTTGGTTAATATTTTTATTTACTAAACCATTTTTTGAAAAAAAAACTGAAGTTTTTTTTTGATTAGAATTTAAAAAAAAAATTAAAAATTTTTTTTTATTAATAAATTTTTTGTATGATTGAGAATTTTTATCTAATGACCATGAAATTAGTTTTGGTTTTATTGAAATAGAACAAAAAGAATTAATGGTTAAAGCTGCATACTCATTCATTGAAGTTTTGTTTAATACTACAGCAACTCCAGTTGCAAATTTTGAAAGTATTTTTTTATAATTACCTGATGACATTTAGTAAGTTCGATAATTATTCTCAAAGTTTCTATGTTGTAAAAAATCAGTTTTTGATTTTAATATAGTACCCGACTGACCTCTTTGCCCTAAATTGGAGTTTATATAGTCTTTATCAAAATAGGTTTTGCCTGACAAACTAGAAAATTTCTTATCTTTACTAATACATGTAAGGTATTTTAAAAAAATATCCTTTCCTCTACATAGTATTACCCCTTTGCCTTTGTCTAACGTTGGTACCTGGTCTAAAGGAAAAAAATTAATTTTAAGCTTATTTAAACTTTCAAAAGCAACTAAAGTTAAGTCATGGTCTGGTGAAACTTTTTCAACACCTCTTACTACATCATCTTTAACATTGGCTATTTTTTTTCCTGATTTTTTGTTTGATAAAATATTTTTTTGATCAACTAAAAAACCAAAACCTTTATTGGTATAAACAAATAATTTAGAACTTTCCTCATATTTAAATATATCTAGTATTTTCTCACCATCGCTTAGTGTTAGATAACTTGATACGGGTCTACCACTAGAACCTGATATTATTATGTCTGACTCTAGAGAATAAAATTTTCCAAAGTTTGATACAAAAATAAGATAATCTTTAGACTTTATATGAAGTATATTTTGAATAGTTTTATCTTTGTCTAATATTTCATCTATATTTTTAAGAAAACTTTTTTGCGCTTTTATCACTCCGCTTGAAAATAATGTTATTGTAAGAGGATCATTAGTTTTAATTTCTGATTTTATTATGTCCTCGTCAAATTGACCGAAAGTATCAAGTTGTGTCTTTCTATTTCCTAATGAAACATTTTTAAAATTCTGAGATATGAAATCTATTTCCTTATTAATTTCAATTGTTTGAATTTTTTTTGAGCTTATTAATTTCGACAAGAATTTTTTTTCTTTTGTAAGTTTTACAAATTCAATCTTAATGTCTTTTTCATCTAATTTTCTTAAAGATCTTAAACGCATATCTAGAACAGCATTGACCTGCACTAAAGAAAAATTAAATTTTTTAATTAAAATAGTTTTAGGATCGTCATTATTTCTAATAATTTTAATTATATAGTTTAAATTTTCATAAACTTTTATAAAACCCAACAAAATCTCCAACCTAAGTTTAATATTCTCCAATCTAAACTGTGATTTCCTAATTAATACTTCATACCTGTGAGATAAAAATTCCTCTAAAACTTCTTTTAAAGACATAACTTTGGGTTCCAACTTTTTATTCAAAACATTCATATTTATTGAAACAGTTGTATGAAGATCAGTTTGTTGAAATAGGCTTTCCATTAGGATTTCTGGTTTAACATTCCTATTTTTTGGATGAATAACTATTCTTATATTCTGGTCTGACTCATCAACGATATTATCTAAAAGCTTATTTTTTTTTGAAATAATTAAATCAGCTATTTTTTCAATAAGTAAAGACTTGTTAACTTGAAATGGTATTTCATAAATACAAATTTGATATTGACCTTTTGCTAATTTTTCAATTTTGTATTTTGCTCTTAAATCAAATGAACCCTTTCCTGTGGAGTAAGCTTTTAATATTTCCTTTTTATTTACATTTAAACAACCGCCTGTTGGAAAATCAGGACCTGGTATTATTTTTATTAAATCTTTAACTGTTGTATTTTTATTATTGTTAAGGACTTTAAGTGCTTGGCAAATCTCTAGAATATTGTGTGGTGGAATACTGGTTGCCATGCCAACAGCAATACCCGAAGAACCATTTGCAAGAAGATTTGGAAAGCATGCTGGAAAAACTAAAGGCTCTTGTAATTCTCCATCATAGGTAGATTTAAAATCAACTGTATCTTCATCAATGTTTTCTAAAAGAAGTTCAGAAATCGTCGATAATTTTGCTTCCGTATATCGCATTGCAGCTGCATTATCTCCATCGATATTTCCAAAATTTCCCTGTCCAATAATCAAAGGATATCTTAGAGAAAACTCTTGAGCTAACCTAACCAAGGCATCGTAAACTGACTGATCTCCATGAGGATGAAACTTTCCAATAACATCCCCAACTACTCTTGCTGACTTTTTTGAAGAGTCTTTTGAACCTAAGTTTAATAAATACATCGCATACAATAATCTTCTTTGAACTGGTTTAAGTCCGTCCCTAACATCAGGTAAGGCTCTGTGTGTTATGGTTGATAAAGCGTATGCTAGATATTTAGATGAAAATTCGGAGGCTAGACTTGAGTTTTTTATGACTTCCTTGTTCATTATGAGAAAAATTTTTCCAATCTTAATCTGTGATAAGGCATTTTAAGCTTATTCGGGTCAAAAATAAAATTAAGAAACTTCGATTTGTTAATTAATAAACCATTATAAATATCAAGATCATTAAAACTAGAATCAGTTTTAAAGAAAAAATGTGGATAAAATATCTTTTGATTTAAAATTTTAAATTCATCGTCAACGGATATATTTTTATCAAAACCTAGATCATTAAGTAGTTTATGTTCCCATAAAACATATTCTTTAAAAAAATTATCATTTGGAAGGTAACTAATCATTAGATCAAAATCATTGAATATTTTTGTATAAATATTTCTCTCAGGTAATATTTGATAACAAAGGCTTGTAGATGAGAAAATTGAAGTAAGTTTTTTTTCATTTTCAAAATATATTGGACTAACTGGCTTTATTAATTCAACATTAAAGTAACCTAATTTATCTTCAGACTTAGATTTCCACATAACTTTGATTTTATTTCCAATTTGAAGAATTTTTTTAAGCTTCGATGATGTACCTCCATAAACAACCCCTTTATGATGCCCATGATTTTTTGATAGGATACTAATTATTGAAGAATTTTCCGCGTACTGAAATAAATTTAAAATATAACCTTCATCAGTCCAATTCATTTACTTTGTTCCACATTGATAAATAAAGATATTTTTTTTTTAAAAAGTTTAGAGATTTGATTTTTGGAATACATTGAAATTTGCTTTATTTTTTTTGCTTCTTTACCAATAATTATTTTTTTATGATTTTCACTATTCACTAGTATTGTTTGCTTAATTATTAAATGATTTGAAAAATTTTTAACAATATTAGTTTTAATTTTTGTTTTGTATGGAATTTCTTTATTTGTGTACTTAAAAATAGCTTCTCTTGTTAATTCTGAAATAAATAAATCTTTAGAAATATTTGTTTTATTTTGAACAAATTGAAAATTTTTCTTTATTTTTTTTAAATTGTTAAAATTTTTTATAATCGCATCAAAAAAATATGATACTCCAATATCTTTGATTGCAGATATATAAAAAATGTCATCGAAAATTGATTTAAATTTAAGTTCTAAAACTTTTTTATATACAATAGTTTTGTCAACTTTATCAATTTTGTTAATTACTAAAATTTTTTTTTGTTTTTTTTTAAATATTAATTTTTTAATTATCTCCTCATAATAATTTGGTATAGAAATATCGATAATAACTATAATTAAGTCGGATAAATCAATTGCTTCTTTTATATTATCTAAAATATTGGGATTTTTATTTTTGTAATATAGGCCTGGTGTGTCAATAATTTTTATATCTTTACCGTTGTAATGTTTTAAAGCTGATAAATTAAAATTTGTTGTTTGAACTTTATTAGAAACAATGGAAATTTTTTTTTTAAAAATTTTATTTAATAAGGTTGATTTTCCTGCATTAGTTGGGCCTATAAATGTCAAAACAGGAAACTTATCTGTAATATTATTCACTATTCAATTCTTTTAATAATAATTGCGCAGCCTGTTGCTGGGCTTCCTGCTTAGAAGTTCCTTCAGCAATAAACTCTTTAGAATAAGGAATGCTTACAGCAACAGTAAAAATTGGACTATGAGCAGGACCTTTTTTAAATAAATCATTATATTTGGGAAGTTCCTTAAATTTTTTAAGACAATATTCTTGAAGCTGTGTTTTAGAGTCGATTTTAATAGATTTTGAATTAATTAACTCATTTTTCCATAATTTTAGTACAAATTTTTCAGACTCCTTAAAATTACTATCAAGATAAATAGCTCCGATTAATGACTCGCATAAATCTCCTAATATTTTAGTTTCTCCTGTTCTTATTTTTTTTTGTGCAGAACTAATTTTTACAAAATTTTTTAAATTAAGATTTTTAATTACTTTGGCACAAGTTTTAAAATTTATTAAAGAAGCCAAGCGTTTATCTAATTTTCCCTCGCTATCTTGGGGATAAATTTCATATATTTTTTTAGCTAAAATTAAACTTAAAACCCTATCACCCAAAAACTCTAAACGTTCATAATTTGAATCTGAACTAATTGAATAACTTTTATGAACAAAAATTTGATCTAAAAATTTTTTATTTGAAAAATTGTAATTGATAATTTTTTCTATTTTATCATAATCTAATTTATTCATTCAATAATCTTTAAAATTCTATTAAAACGAATTGAATTATGCCATTTCCATGGAGTAAAAAAACTTCCTATTTCTTCATTATTTGAAAAAAACAAAATTTGTGCTTTACCTACAAGATTACGTTTATCTACATAACCAACGCTTGATAAAAATCTACTATCTTGAGAACAATCCCTGTTATCTCCTAGAAAAAAAAATTTATTTTCAGGAACTACATATTGATCAGTATTTTTACTACTGTTCTTTTCAAAATACGCAATTATGTAACTTCTTTGATTCTCTAAAGTCTCTCGAAAAAAACTTGCAGAAATTTTGTTACCACCGCAATTAATTAGATCTCTTTTTATAAATTCTTTTTTAACAGGTTTATTATTTATAAATAATACACTATTAATGATCTGAATTTTATCTCCTGGTAAACCAATTATCCTTTTTATATAGTCTGTATCATTATCTTCGGGTGTTTTAAAAACAACAACATCTCCCTTATTTGGTAGCTTGTAAAAAAATCTTCCATCAAAAATGTCGGGACTAAATGGTAATGCATGCTTACTGTAACCATAAGAATATTTAGATACAAATAATCTATCTCCTACCAGTAACGACTCTTCCATAGATGAAGAAGGTATATAAAAAGGCTGAAAAAAAATAGTTCTTATAAAAAAAGCAATTACTAAAGCATAAAAAATTATTTTTATATTTTCAAAAATTTTTTTTTTCATTACGCTAATAATAAGGCTGTAGCTATTGCCCAAGGTTTATCATCAGAAATACTAATTAATATTTTATATGATTTAAATTTTTTTTTTAAAGCAACATCAGTAGTTCCAATTAAACGTATGCTAGGTTTTCCATGTTCATCGTGAAGAACTAAAATATTTTTTAAATATATCTTGTTTGAAAATCCATAGCCTATTGCTTTAGAGACAGCCTCTTTTGCAGCAAATCTTTTAGCTAATAAAGAAGAATCAATTTTTTTTTTTTGTTGTTTAAGTATTTTTACTTCTTTTTCGTGCAATATTTTTTTTATAAAATATTTATTTCTAATAATTATTTTTTTTACTCTATTAATATTAACAATATCAGTACCTAGTCCTATAAAGTTCATCTTTTTAATAGCCTATTGAATTTTTTTAAAACATTTTCAATTCCAATAAAAATAGAGTCGGCTATAAAAAAGTGACCTATATTAAATTCTTCAATACCCTTAATTTTAGATAAAACTTTTGCTGTTTGATAATTTAATCCATGCCCAGCATGAACGTTAAGACCTAGTGATTTTGCATAATCAGTAGATTTTTTTAATCTATAAAATTCTATATTAATTCTTTTTTTGTCTTTCATTGACCATTGTTTGCAAAAGTTTCCTGTATGAAGTTCAATACTGTCTGCTCCAAGCATTTTTGCATCTTTAATTCTTTTTAGATCGGGATCAATAAATAGGGAAACTTTAATGTGTTTTTTTTTTAATTTAATAATACTTTCTTGTAAAAATTTTTTTTTTAAATTTGTATTAAGTCCGCCCTCAGTAGTTATTTCTTTTCTATTTTCAGGTACAATGCAAATAAAATTTGGTTTTAGTTTAAGTGAAAAACTAATCATTTCTTTAGTTAAAGCAATTTCCAAATTTAAAGGTATTTTAATTTTTTTTTTTAAATCATATAAATCTTTCTCTCGTATATGCCTTCTATCTTCTCTTAAATGAGCGGTTATTAAGTCTACCTTATTTTTCTTTCCAATAATCGCTGCTTTTAAGGGAGATGGAAAACCTTCTCCTCTAGCATTTCTTAAAGTTGCAACGTGATCTATATTGAAACCTAACCTAATCCTATTTTTCATCTATTTTAGGTTTCTACTTCCAGGTTTTACTGGTTTTATTTTTTTTAAATCGTTAGGGATATTATTTTCTTTGTACGTTGGAATATTAAATTTAACTTGAGAAATAATTTTATTTTTTAATGAACTTTTTCCATTACTTCTATCGACAATACAGGCAAAACCTAAAATTTTACTGTTAAAACTTTTAGCAACTTTAGAACATTCAAAACTAGATTTAGCTGTTGTAATAACATCTTCAACTATAATAATTTTTGACTTTTTTTTAATACTAAAACCCCTTCTTAATTTAAAAACTCCATCCACTCGCTCTGCAAAAATTGAAGGAACATTAAGATGTCGAGCAACTTCATATCCGGCAATTATTCCTCCTAGAGCCGGTGAAAGAACGAGATCAATATTTTTAATTTTTTTTTTAATTTTTTTAGCTAACGATTTGCATATTTTTTCAGATAATCTTGGATGCATTAGCAGTTTAGCACACTGTAAATATTGCGGGCTCCTTAAGCCTGAGGATAAAATAAAATGTCCTTTTAATAATGCTCCAGTACTAACTAAAATTTTTTTAGTTTCTTTTTCTGTTAGCATTAATTTTTCTATTTCGTATTATCTTAAAATTTAATCCCTGCTGTTTTATCTCTGATATTAAATTTGTAAAATCTTTAAGACTTTTAATCTCTAAGTCAAAAATAAAGCTTATGGTATCTTCAATTATGTCAACAAGTTCCACATTACATATGTTACACTTATGTTTGCCAATCAAGGTTGCTACATGACCTAAAGTCCCAGCTTTATGACTCAAAAGCACCCACAAACTAGCATCATATATTTTGGAAGAGATATTGTTTTTATTTTCAAGATTCCAAAATCTTCTTATAGCTGCCCTTGCCTTTCCTGTTTTAGCAACTGACATCCAGTACAAAGAAGGAGATTTTTTTGACGAAATAATTATTTTAACCTCATCACCATTTCGAAGAATACTTTGAAGTGGAGATGATTTTCCATTAATTTCACACCCAATACATTTATCTCCAATATCGGTATGAACTGCATAGGCAAAATCAATTGGAGTTGCCTCACTTGGGAGTCGTATTAATGCACCTTTGGGCGTAAAACAAAAAACTTGATCTTGAAATAGTTGTAGCTTTGTATACTCCAAATAATGTTCTGGATTTTCCCCGCTTTCAATCAAATCAACTAAATCATTAAGCCAATTATATTGTTGTATAGCGGTTTCACTAAGCTTTTCATTGGCTTTATAATTCCAATGTGCAGCAATACCTCTTTCTGCAAATTCATTCATTTCATTTGTTCTTATTTGAATTTCCATTTTTTGCTTATTTGGCCCAAAAACGGCCGTGTGTAATGATCTGTAATTATTAGATTTTGGAACTGATATATAATCTTTGAATCTTCCCGGAATACTTGACCATTCAGTATGAAAAATACCTAAAGCTTTATAACAATCATCCACATTAGATAATAAAACTCTAAATCCAACTATGTCTGTGATTTGTTCGAGCGATATTCTTTTGCTTTGGATTTTTCTCCAAATTGAAAAGGGAGTTTTTTGTCTACCAATAACTTTGGATTCAATTTTTTTACTTGATAAAAGTAAAATAATTTTTTTTGATATTTCATCAAATGAAACTGAGATATTTTTTTTAATTAAATCCAACCTGTCGGTTATTAATTTTCTTGCTTCGGGATTTATTACTTTAAATGAAAGGTCCTCTAGTTCATCCCTAAAATTGTGCATTCCCATTCTTTCAGCAAGAGGAGCATAAATTTCCATTGTTTCTTTTGCGATTCTATTTTTTTTATTTTCATCAATAATATTATTTAATGTTCTCATATTATGCAGACGATCTGCCAACTTAACTAATAAAACTCTAATATCTTTTGATGTGGCTAAAATTAATTTTCTAAAATTTTCAGCAACAGAGTACTCAACTGACTTATTTTCTAATTTTGAGATTTTTGTAACACCATCAACTAGTTCGGCAATTTCTTTTCCAAATAACTTGTCTAATTCGTTATATGTGGCATCAGTATCTTCAACAGTGTCATGCAATAGAGCTGTTGTAATTGTTGCGGTATCAACTTTTAAATCACACAATATCGAAGCAACTTCAATAGGGTGGCTTATGTATGGATCTCCTGAATATCTTTTTTGATTTTTATGGGCATTAGATGCAAAATCATAGGCTTTAATTAAAATATCTTCATTAAAGTAATTATTATAATTTTTAACTTTATCTAATAATTGTTGCTGATTTAGCATGAAATTAAATATAACAAAAAACTAAACCTTTGTAATGTTGTTCTTACTTTTTACCTCTAATTCCTCAATTAATTGATTTATAGATTTTCCAGATAATGGACTAACCCATTCACTATCTAGATCTTTAATTGGAAAAAGAACAAAATTTCTATTTTCAAACCTTGGATGAGGAATTTCTAATTTAAAATCTTTAGATGAAAAACTGATTTTTTTCTTATTAAAGTCAATTATATCTATATCGCATGTCCGTGGTTCGTTAATTTTATTTCTAATCCTGCCAAATTTTTTTTCTAGCTTTAAAATAAAATACATTAGATCTATTGGACTATAAGATGTTTCTATTGATATAGCGCAATTTATGAAGGCAGGGTCGTTTTCATTTGGAAATGCTTTTGTTTTATAAAAATTAGATTGTTTAAGAACTTGAATATTAAAATTTGGCAAATCCTTGATACACAATTTCAAAATTTCTTTAGAGCTTCCAAGATCTGAAGAAAGATTTGAACCTAAAGCCAAAATTATCATTTAATTTTTCTTAAAAATTTTTGCTTTTTCTCTTTGCCAATCTCTTGTTTTTTTTACGTGTCTCTTGTCATGCTGCTTCTTACCTTTTGCAATTGCAATACTTACTTTTGCGATACCTTTATGATTAAAATATATTCTTGTTGGCACCGCTGTTAATCCTTCTTGATTAATTTTACCAATAATTTTATTAATTTGTCTTTTGGACAATAACAACTTTCTTAATCTTCTTGGATCATGGTTATTGTATGAAGACTGTCTATACTCAGGAATATATGAGTTTTGAATAAACAGTTCTCCCTTAGAGTCAATAATATAAGATTCAGAAATATTTCCTTTTCCATCTCTTAAAGATTTAACTTCTGATCCAAAAAGAACAATTCCAGCTTCAAAAAATTCTAATAAAAAATAATTAAAAAAAGCTTTTCTATTGTTTGCAACAATTTTGTAATTGCCTTCTAAATCGGCCATAAACTAAATTAAGGCTAATTTTTTAAGAATTTTTTTTATTTTAATTTGGTTTTTTTTTTCAATAGTAACAAGTGGAAGTCTAAGATCTTTTTTACATAAATTAATTAGTGAAGCAGCATACTTAACTGGAGCCGGGTTAGTTTCAATAAACATTACTTCATGTAATGGTTTGAGTATTTTTTTAATTTCCTTAGCTCTATTTTTTAAAATTTCATCATTTTTATAAAATAGTAAGCTCTGCATCTCTGAACAAAGTTTTGGTGTAACATTTGAAGTTACAGAGATACAACCAGTTCCCCCTTTTAATACAAATTCATAGGCATTACTATCTTCCCCAGTAAATTGAATAAAACTATTTCCTAATTTTTTTTTTTGCATAACTACCCTTGCGATATCTCCTGTAGCATCTTTGACACCTTTAATGTTTTTTAACTCATGCAGTCGAGCCATCGTATCGACGCTCATATCGATCACAGATCTGCTTGGAATGTTATAGATAAATATAGGTATTCCACATTTATTATTTATGGCTTTAAAATGCTGGTATAACCCCTCTTGTGTAGGTTTGTTATAATATGGTGTAACTATTAAAGCAGCGTCTGCACCAGCTTTTTCAGCTGATCTAGTTAAATATATTGCCTCATCAGTAGAGTTCGAACCTGTGCCTGCCATTACGGGAATTTTTCCCTTCGAAAATTTTACACAAATCTTTACCAATCGTTCATGCTCTTTGTGACTTAGCGTTGGAGACTCTCCCGTTGTGCCCGCTGGCACAAGTCCATGAGTTCCATTATCTATTTGATGATTGACTATTTGTTCAAATGATTTTTCGTCAATTTTATTTTTTTTAAAAGGAGTAATTAAAGCTGTAAATGAACCTTTAAACATCTTAAATATAATAACTTAATTAATGATAATTTATAACATAATATTCTATTAAGAATATGAAATTACTAATTATATTAATTTTTAGCTTCTTTTTTTTTAGTAATCATTCTTATTCGAAATTAATAGCTCCAAAACTTAAGCCAGATAAATTTTTAGAAAAATCATCTAAAAAAAATACATCAAGAATTTTTCAAAAAGAAAAAGAAGTTGTTGATAATAATACTAAGAAAAATATAGAAACAGAAAAAAAAATAACCCAAGAAAAAAATCCAAAAGATGTTGTTTCACAAAAAAATGAAAACATTGACTCATTACCAAAACTTAAGCCTGATAATAAAACAATTATAGAAAATAATAAGACGCAAACCTCTGTTAAACAAGAGGAGACAAAGAAAGAATTTTTAAATTCAATCTTTTTAAACCAAAGAGATTTTGAAATGGCAAAAATTGTTTTTGGATATATTGAAAAAAAACAATGGAGGATTGCTCTTTCTGATGCAAAAAAAATTGAGGACAAGAGTTTTTATAATTTAGTCAACTGGCTTTTTTTAATTGATCCAGAAAGTCCAGGTTTATTTTCTGAGTATCAAGAATTTATCAATCAAAATAAAGAATGGCCTAGACTAAATAGAATAAAATACCTTGGAGAGCATAAAATAAATTTTGAAAATAATTCACCAACTCAAATTGTTAATTATTTTTCAAAAAATCCACCTTTAAGCGGGTTTGGAAGATTGCGATTAGCTGAGGCATATTTAGAGTTAAAAGAAATCGATAAAGTTAAAAATTTGATAGATAATGGTTTTAAAGATGCCGAAATATCAAAAAATGATCTAAAGTATTTTTCAAGAATTTTTAAAAAATATCTAACAGCAGCACATTATGTTGAACGAGCAGACTATTTTTCTTATGAAGCAAAATATAAAGACTTAAGAGATACCATTGAATATTTATCTCAGGATTATCAAAAATTATATAATGCTAGAGCAGCATTATTTACAAAAAGGTCAGCTGACAATTTAATTAGTGCTGTACCTGATTACTTAAAAAATGACCCTGGTTTAATTTATGATAGAATTAAATGGAGAAGAAAAAAAGGCCGGTTTGATGATGCGCTTAAACTTTTTAACATAGGCACTTCTGAGAATTTATTAAAAAATGAATATCTAGCTAAAGAACGCCTTGTACTTGCAAGAGATAGAATACAAGACAAAGAATATACTGAAGCTTATGAAATATTAAAAAATCACGGTCTCAAAGATGGTAACGAGCATGCTGAAATTGAATGGCATCTTGGTTGGTTATCATTAAGTTTTTTAAATCAACCAGAAAGAGCTCTGAGTCATTTCATTCGAATGAATGCAACAGTTTCCTATCCTGTTTCAAAAGCAAGGGCTAGTTATTGGATTGCAAAAACATATAAACAACTTGGAAAAACTGAAGATGCACAAAAATTTTTTAAAATAGCATCCGAATATCCAACAACATTTTACGGTCAGTTAGCTTTGTTTGAAAACAAGGTAGATAAATACTCAATAACTAACAATTTTACTATTAATAAAGAAAAGTATTTAGAATTTAAAAACAAAAATCAATTGGCTAGAGCTGTTCTTTATTTAAAAGAAATAGATAAAACAAAATATTCTAAAGATATACTAAGGCATCTTGGTGATATTGAACAAAATCGTACTAACGAAGAACTTTCTATGGCAGCGTTGTTAGCGCAGGAAATAGAGAGGTACGATTTTTCAATACAAATATCTAAAAATGCATCATACAAAAATGTCATTCTTTTAGACTCGAGCTATCCAAGGATAGATGTTCCTAAAGAAATCAAAAAAAAGATAATAAATAATAGTGTAATTTTAGCACTGATACGTCAGGAAAGTGAATTTGATACATCTGCAATTAGCAAAGTTGGAGCTAAAGGATTAATGCAAATTATGCCTGCAACCGGAAGAGTTTTAAGTAGAGAAACTGAAGTTCAATATTCAAAAGAAAAATTAATAAAAGATAAAGATTATAATCTACAATTAGGATCATATTATATTACAGATTTAATAGAGGACTTTAATTCTTATTATTTAGCATTTGCTGCGTACAATGCAGGACCTAATAGAGTAGAAAAGTGGATTAAATCACATGGAGATCCTAGAAAAAGACAAATAGATCCAATCACTTTTATCGAATTAATACCTTTTCAGGAAACAAGAAATTACGTTCAACGAGTTATAGAAAATATTAATGTTTATGAATTTTTACAAAATAAAGAAAATGCAAAAAATAAAATCGGAAAATTGATTTACGAAAATCAATTATAGTTTTTATAAAGGTATGACAATCCGGCAAAAAATACTAAATAATTTAGATATGATATATAAAAAGATATAAAATCAAAAAGAGGTTTTAATATTCTAAAAACATCACTATGATTAGTAATAAAGTATAATTGAATATTAAATATTAAAAAAGTTGGAATTGAAAATATAATAGTGATTAATAGAAAAATTAAAAATATTTTTCCACTATAATTATTTAGTTTAAAACTAATTATACTAGTCAAACTTAATCTAGGAAGTACATCAAAAAATTTAAAAATTACAAAACCTGTAATTATTAAAAAAAAAATTAAAAATTTATTATCAAAACCAAAAAAATTATTTATTGAATTAGTATCTAAATAAATTTTAACAAGAATAGGAAATATAAAAAAAAAAGTTAATAAAATAATTAAAAAAAAATATTTTAAATTTCTAATTTCAAATATAGAAATTAAGCTATGATTTAATTTAATGCCTTTTAAAATATCTAGATGTATTCTTTGAGCTGCAGAGGTAATAACAAGTGAGATTAATGATAATATTATTATTAAAGTAAAATTTGTTGCAACAGACTTAATATTTAAAAAATATAAAAAATTGAATAAAAGAGTAATTGTTAAGACGGGAAAAAAAGAATATTGAAGCGTCTTTTTAAAATCATCAAAAATATACCTAAAAGACAGATGAATCGTTTCAAAAGTGGTAATTTTTTCTTTAGTTTCCATGATTTGGCGGAGAGAGGGGGATTCGAACCCCCGATACGACTTTTCAATCGTATAACGGTTTAGCAAACCGCCGCCTTCAGCCTCTCGGCCACCTCTCCATTTATATAAATTAATGCTTTAAATTATTGTCTTTTTAATTAAGTTTATATGAAATGTCCTCATGGTTTTATCTAATACTTGCTGGAATTTTTGAAATTGGATGGCCTCTAGGCTTAAAGCTAGCGTCTGTTCCTAATTATAAATTTTTAGGTTTTTTTTTATCAATTATAGCAATGACAATCAGTGGTTTACTATTATGGATTTCGCTTAAAGAAATACATATTGGAATAGCTTATGCTGTTTGGACAGGTATTGGAGCGGTAGGTACTTTTGTAATTGGTGTAATATTTTTTAATGATCCTAGTAGTATTCTAAAGTGGCTGGGAGTTGTTGCAATCGTTTCAGGTATTGTTCTATTAAAAATTTAATAATTATTTTGTATCTATAATTATAATTTCTGAGTCTTCTAAAGTTTTAATATTAATTTTCTTTATATTTCTTATCTCTGCGCTGTCACCTTTGTCTAATATTTTATTTTCTATATTTAATTTCCCCTTAGAACACAAAATATAACTTTGATATTTGTTTTCATGCTCAAGATTGATATTTTTTTTTATTTTTCCTCCATAAATTAAAGCATCTTGATAAATTCCAATAGTATTTTTTATATAATTTTCTCCAAAACCTGAGACTAAAACTTCCAATTTATTATCAGTATAATTTTTAGAAAAAGGTTTTGCTTCCCATCTTGGTTTTATAGATTTTTTATTTGGCACAATCCAAATTTGATAAATATTTGTTTTAATTGCTTCTAAATTGTATTCAGAGTGAGTAATTCCAGTACCAGCACTCATAACTTGAATATCACCAGCGTATGTTTTTCCTTCATTATTTTGATTATCCTTGTGTGTTATGGCACCTTCCCTAACAAATGTGATTATTTCCATGTCTGAATGTGAATGAGGATTAAATCCACTTTTAGGATCGATAATATCATCATTTATAACTCTGATATTTCCAAAACCCATTCTTTTTGGGTTGTAATAAGATGCAAAACTAAAATGATGTCTTGCTTTTAACCATCCATGATCAACATAACCTAGTTCTGAATATTTATTAATTTGAATCATATATCGACTTTTTCTCTTAGCTTTTCTGCTCTCTTTCTTTCATGTTCTAAAAGAAATTTTTTTCTTAGTCTTATAAATCGCGGAGTAACTTCAACAAGTTCATCGTCATTTATAAACTGTAAAGCATATTCTAATGTCACATCTATTGGAGGAACCATTACAAGAGCTTCGTCGGCTTGCACGGACCTAACATTAGAAACTTTTTTACCAATTGTTGGGTTGACAACAAGATCATTAGATCTTGTATGTATTCCAACTATTTGACCTCCATAAATTTCATCGCTATGCGCTATAAAAAATCGCCCTCTTTCTTGAAGATGAAAAATTCCATAATTTAAAGCTTTTCCTTGTTCTTTTGCAATCAAAACACCATTTTTTCTCTCTCCTAGGGATTGATTAATTTTTGGGCCATAGTGATCAAAACTATGATAAATCAGCCCAGTTCCGGAAGTTGTAGATAAAAAATCTGATCTAAAACCAATAAGTCCTCTGCTTGGTATAATATAATCTAATCTTATCCTTCCCCTGTTGTCAGAAATTATATTTTTTAATTCTCCTCTTCTCTCTCCAAGCTTTTCAATTATTTTTCCTTGATACTGTTCTTCAATATCAACTGTTAAGATCTCATAAGGTTCACATTCCTGTCCTTTAATCTTTTTTAAAATTACTTCGGGTCGTGAAATCGCAAGTTCAAAACCCTCTCTTCTCATATTTTCTATTAATATTGAAAGATGGAGCTCTCCTCTGCCTGATACTCTAAACTTGTCTGGACTTTCTGTTGAATTTACTCGTAATGCAACATTATGAATTAATTCTTTATCTAAACGTTCTTTTAGGTTTCTAGATGTTACATATTTTCCATCTTTACCTGCAAAAGGTGATGTATTTACCTGAAAAGTCATACTAATAGTTGGCTCATCAACTAGAAGTTTTGGTAATGGCTCTATTTTATCTGGGGCACATAATGTGTCAGAAATTTTAATGTTATCTACACCAGAAAACATTATTATTTCTCCAGCGACAGCTTCTTTTTTTTCAAATCGTTGAAGACCTAAAAATCCCAAAATCTGTAAAATTTTTGCAGATCTAGTATTGTTATTTGAGTCTATAACTATAACGTTATCATTTATTTTAATTTTTCCACGTTGAACTCTTCCAACACCAATAACTCCTACATAGCTAGAGTAATCCAGCGCACTTACTTGGAGTTGAAAAGCACCTTCAGGAATTACTTTTGGATAAGGAACATGTTGAACAATTGAATCAAATAAAACTTTCATATTATTTTCACCTTTTACAGGTTTTGTATTGGCCCATCCTTGAAGCGCTGAGGTATAACACACGGGAAAATCTAATTGCTCTGTTGTTGCTCCAAGCTTATCAAACAGATCAAAAGTTTGGTTCAAAGCCCATTCTGGCCTTGAACCATCTCTATCAACTTTGTTTATCACAACAATAGGTCTCAATCCTAGTTTTAAAGCTTTAGAAGTTACAAATCTTGTTTGTGGCATAGGACCATCTACTGCATCAATAAGAAGCAAGACAGAGTCAACCATAGAAAGACCTCTTTCAACCTCACCACCAAAATCAGCATGTCCAGGAGTGTCAATAATATTAATTTGATAATCCTTCCAATTTAGAGATGTATTTTTAGCAAGTATGGTAATACCTCTTTCTTTTTCAATTTCATTTGAATCCATGACTCTTTCTTGAACAAGTTCAGATGCTTTTAATGTTCCGGAATCTTTAAGAAGTTTATCTAACAAAGTTGTCTTTCCATGATCTACATGGGCAATAATTGCAATGTTTCGAATTTTCTTAATATCAATCATTAATTTGGAGACTTCCTAAACTAGAGAATAATTAGTTCAACAACTAAATTATGTTTCGTAATACTCTCTTAAATAATTTTTCTTCTTTAATTCTTTTCTAGATAATTCAAATTTTTTTTTATGCTTTAAACTTTGATTATAAACTCTCTCACGCCACAGTAAAAATGAACTTTTTTTGAGGTTATTTCGCATAATTTTAATTACCTCCGATTCTGATTTTCCTGTAGTTTTTTTTATATCTTCAAAACTAATTCTGTCAGACCATGCGGCCCAAATAACCCAATTAATAGAGTTTTTGTTTTTTGGTTCTGGATTTTTGGTTTTTGTTACAGGTATAAAACCCTTTCGCATTACTGTATTACAACGACCTCAAATAGTTTAACATTGTTCTAGCATCACTAACTTCGAATTTACCATCCTCATCGACAAAGACCTTTATAATATTTTTATTATCAACGAACATAGAGTATCTCTTTGATCTAGTACCCATTCCAGATTTTGATCGATCAGTCAGCATATCAACAGCCTTACTAAAATTCATATTATTATCAGGTAACATTTTAATATTTTTAATGTTTAAAGATTTTGACCATGCTTTTAAAACAAATGGATCATTTACACTCAAACAGTAAATTTCATTAACTCCAAGATTTTTAAACTCATCATATTCAAGTTCATAACCTGGTAAATGATAATCATTACAAGTGGGTGTAAACGCGCCTGGTACTGCAAATAGAATAATTTTCTTATCTTTAAATATCTGGTCTGAAGTTATCGTTACAAAATCTTTTTCAGGTCTGGTGATAAAACTAACACTTGGAATTTTTTCAATCATGATGAAGCAAATATTTCTTTTACATTTTTCTGTTTTTCTCTCATTCTAAATTTTTTTTTTTGTTCTTCAGATTTTGAACTAAAACATTTTGGACACGTAACGCCTTTTTCATAATACATAGAAAGTTCTTCACTTTTTTTTATAGGTGATCTGCATCCACCACAAATCATATAAGAACCAACTTTTGATCCGTGCATTACCGTAACTCGATCATCAAAAACAAAACATTCTCCTTGCCAAAGCGAATTTTTTTTCTCCACGCTATTTAAATAATTTAAGATACCTCCCTTAAGCTGATAGATTTTATCAAAACCTCTTTTTTTTAGGTAACTCGAAACTTTCTCACAACGAATTCCACCTGTACAATACATGGCTATTTTAGTTTTTTTATTATTAATTTTTTTGAAATATTCTGGAAATTTTCTAAAATCTTTAACTTTAGGATTTATAGAATTTTTAAAGCTTCCAATTTCAATTTCAAAATCTTTCCTAATGTCAATTAACTGAACATCTTTCTCTAAAATAAATTTATTCCAGTCCTTGGGTTCAATCTTGTTATTATTTAGAAAGTCTTTTTCAACAAGTTCGTTTATTGGAACGACTTCATTTTTAAGTTTAATTTTCAATCTTTTAAATGGTGAGCTTTTTGAAATAGATTCGTTGATAACATCAAACTTGCTAATATTAAGTTTTTTTTTACTATATAAAAAAAAACTATCTAAATTATTTTTTTCTCCTGATATTGTTCCATTAATTCCTTCCAGCGATAGTATAATATTACCTTTAATTTTATAATTTTCTAAAAATTTTTTAAAATCAGATTTTAAATTTAATAAATCTTTAATTTCTACAAATTTGTAAAAGCTTGAAATATTTATCATATTAAATTTTTCGACAAATAGTCATTCCATCTGCCACAGGCAATATCATACTTTCTACTAATTTAGAATTTTTAACAAATTGATTAAAATCTCTAATATGTTTTGTTTGATCATCCTGAAACTTAAAATCAAAAACTTTTCCTTTCCATAAAGTATTATCAATTAGTAGTATTCCATCCTTGTCAATTAACTCTAAAGATTTTAAAAAATAATTCTTATAATTTTGTTTATCAGCATCAATAAAGATTAATTCAAAATTCCTCTTTTCATGTATGAGATTATCAAGCGCTTCATTTCCGTCGCTTAAAATAAAATCAATTTTTTGACCTTGTTTTACTTTGTTCCAAAATTTTTTTGCAACTTCAAATACATCTTTGTCATTATCTATAGATGTAACAGATCCATTTTCAGGCAAGGCCAAAGCCATTGTAATTGCACTGTAACCAGTAAATGTCCCAATTTCCAAGCAGTTTTGTATATTTGAGAATTTTATAATGAATTGAATTAACGAGGCTTGATCTGGGCTGATTTGATTTATGGCTCTTGATGAATACTGTAAATCAGTAAACTCTCTAATCTCCTTTTGAATTGCGTGTTCATTTAAGCCAAATTTAAATAAATATTCTTCTAGTCCATTAAAATTATCTAACGTTTTAAACACTAAGATAATTTTTTCTTTAATAAATCATTAACAACTCCAGGGTTTGCTTTCCCTTTTGACTCTTTTATGACACTACCAACAAAAAAACCGAATAACTTAACTTTACCAGATTTATATTCAGTTACTTTGTCTTGATTATCCATAAGCACTTTATCAATGATTTTTTCAATTTCTTTAACATCCGTCTGCTGAATTAAACCTTTTTCTTCAACTATAATTTTAGGATCCCTTTTGTCTAAAAGCATCATTTCAAAAACTTCTTTTGCAATTCTTCCTGAAATTATATTTGTCTTAATTAAATTTAATAAAGAAGCTAAATTTTCTACTGTAATAGGTGAATTTGAGATTGATTTTTGAAGCTTATTAAGTGAAGCAAAAAAATCTCCCATAATCCAAGTGGTTGCTAGCTTTACATCTGAATTTTTTGCAACTTTCTCAAAAAAGTCAGCTGTCTCTTTATCTGCTATTAGTACAGCTGCTTCATAATTTGAAAGCCTATACTCATTAATAAAACGATCCTTTTTTTGATCTGGAAGTTCAGGTAATTCATTTTTTATTTTTTGAATAAAACTATTTTCTAGCTCTAATGGGAGTAAATCTGGATCTGGAAAATATCTATAATCATGAGCATCCTCTTTGGATCTCATAGAACGTGTTTCATTTTTTTTTGTATCATATAACCTTGTCTCTTGATCAATTGATTTTCCTTGTTCAAGGAGATCAATTTGTCTTTTTGCTTCAAATTCTATTGCTTGCTGCATAAATTTAATTGAATTTACATTTTTAATTTCGCAGCGTGTACCAAAACTTTTATCACCTACTTTTCTAACAGAAATATTAACATCAGCCCTCAAGGAACCTTCTTCCATATTTCCATCGCAGGTTTCGAGATACCTCATTATTGATCTAATTTTTTTTATATATTCTCCAACCTCTTCCGGTGATCTAAGATCCGGTTTACTTACAATTTCCATTAACGCTACACCGGATCTATTAAGATCAATAAAGCTTTTTGTTGGATCTTGATCATGCAAACTTTTTCCAGCATCCTGTTCTAAATGAAGCCTTTCTATTCCAATTTTCTTAGTTCCGTATGACATATCTAATAAAACTTCACCCTCTCCTACTATTGGAAATTTGTATTGGGATATTTGATATCCTTGCGGAAGGTCTGCATAAAAATAATTTTTACGGTCAAAAACTGAAAAAGAATTAATTTTTGCATTTAAACCTAAGCCAGTTTTAATTGCTTGTTCAATACAAAATTTATTAATTACTGGAAGCATTCCAGGCATTGCAGCATCTATTAAGCTAACTTGACAGTTTGGCTCTGCGCCAAACTTAGTAGAAGACGATGAAAAAAGCTTTGCATTAGACAAAATTTGGGCATGTACTTCAAGACCTATGATAACCTCCCATTTTTCTTTTTCACCTTGTAAAAAATAATTAAAATCTTTATTCATCACATCCACCAATCACTAATACTTCTTTTAAATTTTACTTCCTGTTCAATTGCATAACCAACATTTAAAATTGTTTGTTCGTCAAAAGGTCTGCCAATTAACTGAAGGGACAAAGGTAAATTTTTGCTATTATGTTTAATTGGCAACGACAACGCTGGAAGACCAGCTAAGTTTGCTGTTACAGTAAATATATCATTTAAATACATTGAAATTGGATCGTCTTTTTTTTCTCCAAATTTGAAAGCAGCTGATGGAGTTGAAGGTGTTAAAATTACATCTACTTTCTTAAATGAGTCATCAAAATCTTTTTTAATTAAATTTCTAACTTTTTGAGCTTTAAGATAATAAGCATCGTAATATCCAGATGATAAAACATACGTACCAATTAAAATACGTCTTTTAACCTCATCTCCAAAACCTCTAGATCTAGTATTTTCATACATCTCAATCAAGTCTCTTCCAGATTCTCTATGGCCGTATCTGACACCATCATATCTTGCTAAGTTTGAGGAAGCTTCGGCTGGAGCTATTATGTAATAAGTAGGTAAGGCATATTTCGTATGTGGCAATGAAATACTATGTATTTTTGCTCCACAATTTTCTAAAATTTTAATACCTTCAGACCATAAGTCATCAATTTCTTTTGGCATATTATCAACTCGGTATTCTTTAGGGATCCCTACATTTAAGCCTTTAATTTGTTTTGATAAATTTTTAAAAAAAAAAGATGAATTCGTATTAATCGATGTTGAATCTTTTGAGTCAAATCCAGCGATCACTTCTAAAAGTAAAGCAGAATCTTTTATATCCTTTGTCATTGGCCCTGCCTGATCTAACGATGATGCAAACGCAACTATTCCCCATCTAGAACATCTACCGTATGTAGGCTTTAGACCAACGATGCCAGTAAAAGCTGCAGGTTGTCTTATGCTGCCACCAGTATCAGTTCCAACGGTTGCAACTGTCAAATTTGCTGACACAGCAGATGCACATCCACCAGATGATCCTCCTGGTACTAGAGTTTCTTTTCCGTCCTTGTAAGGATTAATTACATTTCCAAAATAACTTGTCTCATTAGAAGATCCCATTGCAAACTCATCGCAATTTAATTTTCCTATTAAAATTGCACCTTGATCCCATAACTTTTGTGTAACAGTTGACTCATAGGTTGGTACAAAATTTTCTAATATTTTACTTGATGCTGTTGTTTTCACATTTGAAGTACAAAAAAGATCTTTAACAGCTATAGGAGCGCCTAGTAATGCTAAATTATTTTGACCTATATTAATTTTTTTTATTTCTTTTTTTGCTTGGTCTAATGTTTCACTTATAAAGCAATTAAGCTTTTTTGATCTCTTAATTCTTTCTTCATAACTAGATAAAACTTCGCTTGGAGAAAATTTTTTACTTTTAATGCCCTCGACAGTTTCAACTAAAGTTAAATTACTTAAATTATTCATTACTCGACTACTTTAGGAACAATGTAATAACTACTATTTTTTTCTGGAGCATTTTTTAAAATATCTTCTTTTTGGTTTGATACTTTTACTACATCATCTCTCATAATTAATTTTTGGTTTGATATAGTTGAAATTGGGTTTATTTTTTCGGTGTTTAATTCGTTTAATTGTTCAACAAATGAAAGTATAGAATTTAAATTTTTTTCAAGCTTGGACGCTTGTTGGTCTGACACAGAAATTCTTGCTAACTTAGATATTTTTTTAACAGTTTCTTTATTAATAGACATAGATTAAAGATGAATGATTCAAAATAACACTTTAATGCCAACTTACAATCTTTTAGAAAATCTAGAATTCATTAAATTTATAAAAAAAAATAATAGAATAATTGGTTTGGATTTTGGTACCAAAAATATAGGCATTTCTATATGTAATGACGAAAAAAATTTTGCTATCCCACTATCAACAATTAATTTCACATCTATGAGAGACTTAACATTAAATTTAAAAAAAATAATTGAGGAAAAAAATGTATCTGGGATTGTTGTTGGAAATCCAGTTAATATGAACGGGTCCATAGGACCAGCTGCCAAAAAAGTGAAAAATTTTTGTTTGAATGTTTTAGAAGAAATTAATATTCCAATAACACTTTGGGATGAGCGTTTATCTACAGAAGCTGTGTTTAAGAGTATTTCAGAGCTCAATATTTCTAATTCAAAAAAAAGAAAAAAAATTGATGAAAATGCAGCTAGCTATATTTTACAGGGTTTTTTAGACTTTTTTCAAAAAAATAAAGATAAAAACTAACAAAATAAACTTGCAAGCATAATTCGTTCAAAGTATAGAACTGGCTTTAATGGCTCTTATCAAAAATGAAGCTGTTAAATTCAAGCATAAACACCTTTTAGGTATTCAATCTCTTTCAATTCCAGAAGTTAACTACATACTAACTGAGGCAGAAAATTTTGTAGAATTTAATAGAAAAGAACAAAAAAAACTAAATCTTCTTAATGGCAAAACGCAAATAAATTTATTTTTTGAGTCTTCAACACGTACACTGAGCTCTTTTGAACTTGCTGGAAAAAGATTGGGAGCGGACGTAATGAACATGAATGTTTCAAACTCCTCAATGAAAAAAGGAGAAACTTTAATTGATACAGCAATGACTCTTAACGCAATGAATCCTGATGTTTTAATTATACGACATCAAGATTCTGGAGCTGCTAATCTTTTATCTCAAAAAGTAAATTGTTCAGTCATAAATGCTGGGGATGGTTGGAGAGAACATCCAACTCAGGCGCTTTTAGATGCTTTAACAATAAAATTAAAAAAAGGAAAAATAGAAGGATTAAAAGTTTGCATATGTGGTGACATTATGCACTCAAGAGTTGCAAGATCTAATATCTACTTATTAAATATGCTGGGTGCGGAAGTTAGAGTTGTGGCTCCAGCTACACTAATGCCAAAAGATGTTGAGAGTCTTGGAGTTAAATCTTTCACCAATATGTCTGAAGGTCTTAAAGGCTCTGACATAGTAATGATGTTAAGGCTTCAAACAGAAAGAATGCAAGGATCATACGTTCCTTCAACAAGAGAATATTATGAATTTTTTGGCCTAGATTACAAAAAAATAACTAAAGCTCATCCTAAAGCTATCATTATGCATCCAGGACCTATGAATAGAGGAGTTGAGATCGATACTACATTAGCAGATGACATAAATAGAAGCGTGATTAAAGAGCAGGTTGAGATGGGTGTTGCGGTAAGAATGGCATGTTTAAAAATAATTTGTGGAAATAAAAATAAATGAAAGAGAAATGTCTAGTTAATTCTAGAATAATAGATCCTAAGAATAACATTGATGAAGTTGGTGGAATTTTAATAGATTCAAAAGGAAAAATTAAAGCAATTGGAAAAAAAGTTACAAAGGATAGTGTTTCTAAAGAAACAGAAGTCATAGATTGTAAAAATAAGATCTCAATACCAGGAATAGTTGATTTGAGGGTTTTTGTTGGAGAACCTGGCTATGAATATAAAGAAAACTTTAGAACTTTAAGCGAAGCAGCGTTATCTGGTGGAGTTACTTCAGTAGCAACTATGCCTAACACCTCGCCAGTTATAGATAATGTCTCTATCCTAGATTTCGTAAAAAGACGTGCAAAAGATAAGTCTACGATTAAAATCAACCCTTTTGCTACTCTCACTAAAGGACTGGAAGGTAAAGAAATGTCTGAATTTGGTCTTTTACAAATTGTTGGGGCTGTTGGTTTTACCGATGGAATAAAATGTGTCCAAAGCAATAGAGTTATGGATAAAATATTTAATTATTCTAAAAGCTTAGATACTTTAATTGTTCAGTTTACGCAGGATAATGAACTATCACTCGATGGGTCTGTAAATGAGGGAATTGTTTCAACAAGACTTGGACTTAAAGGAATACCAGATATCGCAGAAAAAATAATAATAGAGCGAGATCTTTCTTTGCTCGAAAAATATAAAAACCGATATCACATTTCTACTTTGTCATCAAAAGCTAGTATTCCTGTAATTGAAAATTATAAAAAGAAAGGTCTAAAATTTACGGCAGGTGTTTCAATTAATAATCTTTCTCTTAATGAAAATGATATTGGAGATTTTAGAACATTTTTAAAATTATCTCCCCCTTTAAAAAAAGAAGAAGATAGACTTTCTTTAATTGAAGCAGTTAACAATGAAATAATAGATGTAATTGTATCTGATCACAAACCAGAGGATGAAGAATCTAAAAGACTACCCTTTCAGCAAGCAACTACTGGAGCATCAGGTGTTGAAACATTATTATCTCTTGCTCTAGAACTCCATCATAATAAAAAAGTAAAACTTAACACAATAATTAAGGCACTAACAACAAACCCTGCAAATATTTTAAAGATTGATGCCGGACATCTTTCAGTTGGAAGTTCAGCAGATATAACCGTGTTTGATATTGAAAAGCCCTGGGTTTTAAAAAAAGAAAATATTAAATCTAAATCAAAAAATACAGCTATAGAAGGTAGAAGAATGCAGGGAAAAGTAGAAAAGACTTTTGTTGATGGAGTGTTACTCTTTAATTCTTAATGAATATTTTTATAGTTTTAACTTACTCTTATTTACTAGGTTCAATTCCTTTTGGATTAATACTTGTTAAATTTTTTAAAAAAAAAGATGTCAGAAACATAGGCTCTGGAAACATTGGAGCCACAAATGTTTTAAGAGCCGGTGGAAAAACTCTCTCATTTTTAACTTTGTTCTTTGACATTATGAAAGGTTATTTTGCAGTTTATTTAACTAATATTTATTTTAATGAGCTTATATATTTTTCTGCAATTATAGTTTTTTTATCACATATATTTCCAGTTTGGCTTAAATTTAAAGGAGGTAAAGGTGTGGCGACATTTATTGGAACAATAATAGCTTTAAATTATTATTTAGGATTTATATTTATCTTAGTATGGCTTTTAACTTACTTAGTATTTAAAATTTCTTCAGTTTCTGCTTTAATTTCTTATTTGATTTTAACCTTAACATCACTTTTATTTTTTGAAAAAAATATTTTTTTCTTTATTTTATTTTTTTTAACAATCTCAATTTACACCCACCGACAAAATATTTTACAGATTAAAAACAAATTTAAACATAGTTTTTAAGGACTTATTTAAAAATATAATATTATAATTTGACAAACATTTTAATCTTTGAAAAACCTTGCATGACTAATCATGAACCTTGTAATAGTTGAAAGCCCTGCTAAAGCAAAAACAATTAATAAATACTTAGGATCTAATTATAAGGTATTGGCAAGTTTTGGGCATGTTAGAGATTTGCCTTCAAAACAGGGTTCTGTTGATACAAGTGATAATTTTAAAATGATTTGGGAAATAGATCCTGGATCAAAAAAAAATTTAAAAGAAATATCTGATTATGCTTTGGATGCAGATAAAATTATATTAGCCACAGACCCAGATAGAGAGGGAGAAGCAATAGCATGGCATGTAAAAACTATATTAGAAGAAAATAAAAAGATTAAAGATAAAAAGTTTGAACGAGTTGTATTTAATGAAATAACAAAGAAAGCAGTAGAAAATGGTATAAATAATCCAAGAGATATAAATCCAGAGCTTGTAAATGCTTACATGGCTCGAAGAGCTTTAGATTATTTAGTTGGTTTTAATATATCCCCTATACTCTGGACTAAATTACCTGGATCAAAATCAGCTGGTAGAGTTCAATCGGTTGCACTTAGGTTAATCGTTCAAAGAGAATATGAAATTGAATTGTTTAATCCACAAGAATATTGGACTTTAGATCTAAACTTTGAAAATCAAAATAAAAAAACTTTTCCATCAAAATTATTTTTTTTTGAGGGAAAGAAAATAGAAAAATTTTCATTTAAAGATCAGCTAAGTATTAACAATGTTCTAGAAAAAATTAAAAAAGAGCTATTTGAAATTGAAAGTATCGAAAAAAAACCTTACAGAAGAAACCCCTACCCGCCTTTTACTACATCTACACTTCAACAAGAGGCATCCAAAAGATTAGGGTTTAGCGCATCAAGAACCATGCAAGTTGCACAAAGATTGTATCAAGGCATTGAAATACAAGGAGAGTCTGTTGGTTTAATCACATATATGCGAACTGATGGAGTGCAAATATCAATGGATGCAATAAATGATTGCAGAAACTACGTTAAGGATAACTTTGGAGCTAAGTATTTGCCTAATGAAATTAGAAATTACTCCGGTAAAAAAGCTAAAAACGCTCAAGAAGCTCATGAAGCTATAAGGCCCACAGATTTATTTAGGGCACCTGATAAAATTCAAAATTTAGAAAAAGATCAGTTAAGATTATATGAACTTATTTGGAATAGAACACTCGCTTCGCAAATGGAAAGTGCAGAGTACGAAAGATGTACAATTACTATACAAAACAAAGATAAAAAAACTACTTTTAAGACTACTGGCTCAATTCAAACTTTTGATGGTTTCTTAAAGCTTTATCAAGAAGTAAAGGAAGAAAACGAAAAAACTGAAGAGGATGAGGAAAATAATGCTCTACCAGAAGTTGTAAAAGGTGAAAAACTCATCATTTCTGAGGTTAAAAATACGCAACATTTTACCGAACCTCCTCCAAGATATTCTGAAGCAAGTCTTGTAAAAAAATTAGAAGAACTAGGAATTGGAAGACCATCTACTTATGCTGGAATTATTTCCTTACTCTCAACAAGAAACTACGTGGAGCTGACTAACAAAAAATTTTACCCAACAGATAGGGGCAAATTAATAACGGCATTTCTTGAAAAGCTATTTGATAAATATGTAGATTATAATTTTACAGCCGGTCTAGAAGATAACCTTGATGAAATCACATCAGGTAAAATTGATTGGTTAAAAGTTTTAAAAGATTTTTGGGATGAATTTTTTAAGAAAGTAAATGAAGTTAAAGATCTTAGAACAAGAGCTGTTCTTGATTTACTTAACGAAAGCCTTGGAGAAATTATCTTTGAAAAAGATGAAGATGGAAAAATAGTGAAAAAATGTACTCTATGCTCTAATGGTGAACTTAGTCTTAAAAATGGAAGGTTTGGAGCATTTATAGGATGTTCAAATTACCCTGAATGCAAATTTACAAGACCGCTTTCAAAATCAAAGACAAAAGAACAGTCGGACTTACTTGAGCCTAAATATATAGGAGATACTGATGACAATAAAAGAATATTCTTAAAAAGAGGTAGATTTGGACCTTACTTACAAATTGGAGAAAATGAACAAGAAACTAAAAACGTATCCATTCCAAAGGGTATAGCTTTAGATAGTATTGATTTAGATAAAGCAAAATTTTTATATTCTCTGCCTAAAGTAATTGGACAATACCCAGAAAATAATAAAGATATTTCTTTAAACGTAGGAAGATTTGGTCCTTATGTCAAATGTGATACAAAATCTGCTTCACTAGAAAATCCTGAGGATATATTTTCTTTAGGCCTTAACAGGGCTATCACTTTAATAGCTGAAGCAAAACCAGGGAGAAGATCCTCTAATGAACTTAAAAATTTAGGTAATCATCCAGAAGATAAAAAACCTATTAAAGTCATGAAAGGTCAATACGGTCCTTACATTAAATATAAATCTATAAATGCAACAGTTCCTGAGGATAAAGATCCTGAAAATTTATCTCTTGAAGAGGCTTTAGTTCTTATTGAAAATAGAATTAAATATTTAGAGGATAAAGGAATTAAAAAATTAAGAAGAACAAAAAAAACCAAGAACGATAATGACTGAAATAGAAGATAAGATAAAAAAACTAAATATAAATATTCCAACACCTCCAAAACCTGTTGGTAACTACGCTCCATATAGTAAATATGGAAATCTTGTTTTTATTTCAGGACAACTTCCTATTTTTTCTGATGGAAAAATAATTAATGGTAAAATAGATAAAGATTTATCTATTGAAGAAGGAATAAAAGCATCAGAAATTGCTGCACTAAATGCTCTGGGACAGCTTAAAATCTCATGTAATGGAGACTTAAGTAGAGTTAAAAGCTGCATAAAAATATCAGGTTATGTAAATTCTTCAGCAGAATTTAAAGATCATGCAAAAGTAATTAATGGTGCTTCAGATTTAATTTCAAAAATTTTTTCTGAAAAATTGCATTCAAGAATTGCTATTGGCTGTAACTCGCTACCGCTAAATGCTTGCGTTGAAATAGAAAGTATTTTTGAATTAAAAAACTAAATTTTAATTTTTACCTTAACTTTGTGCTCAATTAATAGCTTATCAAGCAGTTTTTGCTCTTCTTTTGATAAGACATTTTCCGAAGCCTTATACTTTATTGTGAGCTGCCCTATAAAATTTTTAACATAATCCTTATTTTTAATTTTTTCTAAATCGTTATAGAGATTGTTTAATTCTTTGGTTTTATCTATATGTAAATCTTTATACGTATTCTCTTTTGGATAAAGAATAATATTTTTTTGAATACCTGCTATCTCGTTTGCTAACGAGAAGAGTTTTTGTTCAATCTTTTTTTGTCTGCTTGAAAATAAACCAAACATTTATTGAACTGTTTTTAAGTTTTTTTTTTGTATTTTAGCTAATTTATTAATCTCAAAGTGAAATATGTTATTTTTAAAATCAACTAAAACATGCCCACCATTTACTAATTTTCCATGTATTAGTTCATCAGCAAGAGGTGTTTTAATTTTTTCATCAATAACTCTTGCAAGAGGTCTTGCTCCCATTTTTTCATTAAAGCCTAATTTCACTATTTCAGATATGGCAACGTCAGTTAAGTGTATTACCACATCTCTCTCGCCTAGTTGTGTTTCAAGTTCAAATACATTCTTCTGCACTATTTTTTTTACGTTATCTAAGCTTAATGAATTAAACTGTACTATTGCATCTAATCTATTTCTAAATTCTGGTGAAAAAATTTTATTAATCATTTCTAAATCACCATCTTTATTATCCGTTATTTTATTAAAACCTATTTGATTTTTCTGAAGCTCTACTGCTCCAGCGTTAGTGGTCATAATTAAAATAATATTTCTAAAATCTATAATTTTACCATTTTGATCTGTAAGTTTTCCATAATCCATAATTTGAAGAAGAATATTGTAAATATCTGGATGCGCTTTTTCTATTTCATCAATTAACAATACTGAATAAGGATTTTTTTCAACTTTTTCAGATAATTGCCCGCCTTGATCAAATCCCACATATCCTGGAGGTGCTCCGATCAATTTTGATATAGAATGCCTTTCCATATACTCTGACATATCAAAACGTAAAAGCTCAACTCCCAGTATTTTAGACAACTGTCTAGCAAGCTCAGTTTTTCCAACTCCTGTTTGTCCAGAGAACATAAAATTTCCAATTGTTCTGTTTGCATCTCTTAGACCTGAGCGAGAAAGCTTAATTGCAGCAACAAGGTTATCAATTGCATTATCTTGGCCAAAAATCACTCTCTTAAGATTTTTATCTAAATCTTTTAGATACATTCTATCATTTAGTGATATGTTTTTTTCAGGTATCTTTGTCATTAAAGATATAATTTTTTCCACATCTTCAGATTCTAGAATTTTCTTTTTTTGACTTTCAGGCTTTAAGGTTTCCGAAGAACCAAGTTCATCAATAATATCAATGCATTTATCTGGAAGTTTTTTATTTCCTATATACTTAATTGATAAATCTACAGCTGTTTTAAGAGCTTCATCTGTAAACTTTACGTGATGAAACTTTTCATATTTCTCTCTAAGACCAAATATTATTTTATATGCCTCATCAGCATTTGGTTCTGGGACATCAATTTTTTGAAATCTTCTTTGTAATGCTCTATCTTTTTCAAAAAACTGCCTATACTCAGAGTATGTGGTAGATCCTATGCATCTAATATTGCCTGCCTGCAAAGCTGGCTTTAACATGTTGGAAGCATCCATAGAACTTCCAGAGGTAGATCCCGCTCCAACTAAAGTATGAATTTCATCAATAAATAAAATATAGTTTTTATTTTTTTCAATTTCCCTTATGATTTGTTTTAAACGCTCCTCAAAATCTCCTCTATATCGTGTTCCTGCTATGAGTGACCCCATATCAAGTGCGAAAATAGTATTAGACTTTAAAACCTCAGGGATTTCATTATTAAATATTTTTAAAGCCAATCCTTCAACTATGGCAGTTTTACCAACGCCAGGTTCTCCAACTAAAAGGGGATTGTTTTTTGTTCTTCTGCATAAAATTTGAGACAATCTATTTAACTCAGCTGTCCTTCCAATTAAACGGTCGATTTTTTGATCTTGAGCTTTTTTATTTAAATTTACACAATAAACTTCTAGAGCGGATGTTGTGCTATTTGTTTTTGGATTAATTTTTGTTGTTGTATCAAATGATGAAGTATAACTAAAGTTGTCAACTTTTGTTATTCCGTGCGATATAAAATTTACTACATCGTATCTTGTAACCTCTTGCTCTTGTAAAAAATAAGTTGCATGACTTTCTCTTTCTGCAAAAAGAGCAACTAAAATATTTGCTCCTGTTACCTCATTTTTCCCTGATGACTGAACATGGACAATTGAACGCTGAATTACTCTTTGAAAACTTGCTGTAGGTTGCGGATCAGACTTTTTTTCTGTTGATACAATATTTTCTAATTCATTATCAATATAAAACTCAAGATTTTCACTTAAAAGTTCAACATCTACATTACATGCTTTCATTACATTTGAAGCATCTGACTCTTCAGTAAGCGCAAGAAGCAGATGCTCTAAAGTTACGTACTGATGCTTTTTTTCGGTAGCTATTTTAAATGCTTTAGAAATTGCTTGTTCTAGAGATTTTGTAAATGTAGCCATTCAATTAGATTGTTTTAATATACATCGTAAAGGATAGCCTTTCACCCTTGCAATCTTTGCTACTTCAATAACTTTAGTTTCAGCAACATCTTTTGGGTATATTCCACAAACAGCATTACCTTCATTATGAATTTTTAACATTGTTTGACTTGCTTTATAATAGTCCATATTAAAATAATGTTGTAAAACACTAACAACAAATTCCATAGTTGTAAAATCATCATTTAACATTATGATTTTATAAAAATTCGGCTTTTTCTTTTTTAGCTTTAATTTAGTTTTAATTGCTTTAACTAAAACCTTAATCATTTAAGGTCTACCGATAGAATAATAAGATATTTTTTTATTTTTAAAATAATTAGTATCGTATAAATTTCTTAAATCGTATATATTTATTTTTCTATTTTTTTTTAAAATTTTTTTAAAATCTAAGTTCTTAAACTCATCCCACTCAGTATGAATAACAATTAAATCTATATTTTCTGTAGCAGAATATAAATTATTAAAAAAAAATATATTTTTTTTTTTAGAAAAGTTTTTTTCTCCAGAGGGGTCATAATAATTTATTCTAATTCCTAAACTTGCAAATCTAGGTATCATTTTCATTGCGGATGAATCTCTTATATCATCAGTATTTGCTTTAAATGTTACACCTAAAAAACAGATAGTTTTTTTTTTTAAATTTGAGCCTAAAAGTTTTATTATTTTGTTTTCTATATATTTCTTTCTTTCATCGTTAAATTTTACAACAGCAGACACTATAGATAGTGGTGATACGTACTTTTTTGCTGTTGTAATCAATGCTTTGGTATCTTTTGGAAAGCAAGAACCACCGTAAGCAGGTCCAGCTCTTAAAAATCTAGGTCCTATTCTTTTATCTAAACCAATTCCAATTGCCACGTCCTCAACATTAACACCAGCTTTTTCGCATAAATTTGCTAACTCATTTATAAAACTTATTTTTGTCGCAAGAAAAGCGTTTGATGCATATTTAATTAATTCTGCACTTTCAAGAGAGCACGACAAAAAAGAAGCACCCTTGCTAATTAATGGCCTATAAAGTTTGCGCATAATCTCAATTACAGATTTACTTTTAGAGCCGATCACTATTCTATCTGGAAATTTAAAATCTTTTATTGCTTCTCCTTCTCTTAGAAATTCAGGATTTGAAACTATTGAAAATCTTTTTTTACTTTTTGTATTAAGAATTTTATCAATTTTATTATTGGTTCCTACCGGAACAGTTGACTTTGTAACTATAATTTTATGCTTTTTAATTTTTTTAATCTGCTTCACAACTGAAAAAAGCTGTGAAAGATCTGCTGAATTCCCATCTTTTGAAGTTGGGGTTCCAACTGCTAAAAATATTATGTCAGACTTTTTTAATGATATATGAAGATTATCTGAAAATGTTAATCTGTCTGCATTTGTATTTTTTTGTATCAATTCATCTAAACCAGGTTCATAAATTGGGTTGATACCGTTTCTTAATCTTCTTATTTTTTCTTTATCTTTATCAACGCAAATAACTTCATATCCAATATCTGCAAAACAAACTCCAGATACTAACCCTACATATCCTGTGCCTATAAAACAAAGTTTCATAAATTGTACTTGAGAGAGTTTAAATAACCGCTCATTGTTCCGCAGTCTAAATATTTTCCTTTGAAAATATAACCTTTAAACTTTTCGTTTTTAATCAATAAAAAATTAATGGCGTCAGTAAGTTGTTTTTCTCCATTGGTACCAAATTTTATATTTTTAATAGCTGTAAAAATATTTTTGTTTAAAATGTATCTTCCAATAATGGCAAAATTTGAAAGTTCCCTGTAAACTTTAGGCTTTTCAACAACTTTTTGAATATTAAATAAATTTTTATTTTTAGATGAAACTTTAAAGATTCCATAACGTGATAGTTCAGATTTTTTTACTTTTTTAGATGCTATAACAGAGCAGTGATATTTTTTATTTATTGCAATTATATCTTTAGAACAATTATTACTTTTTATAATATCATCAGGTAAAACTAATAAAAAGAAATTACCTTTAATCTTATTTCTGCAGCTATATAAAGCATCACCGAGTCCTTTTGGTGAATTCTGATATACATATGTAATTTTTTTTTTATAATATCTTAAATGTCTAATACTTTTTAAAAGTGAAGAATTTTTTTTTTTTAAATTATTTTCTAAATATTTATCTGTACTAAAATAATTAGTTATTATTTTTTTTCTATTAGAAATTACTAAAATTATTTTTTTTATACCAGCTTCAAAACACTCTTTTAAAATTACTTCAAGAATTGTGGTGTTTCCTAGTGGAAGAAGCTCTTTGGGTATAACCTTACTAAAAGGCAGAAGTCTTGTGCCAAGACCGGCGAGTGGTATTATTGCTTCCTTTATCATCGATCATAAACTTTTTAGATGAAAATAATTAAAACAGCAAATGAAATAAAAAAAATACTTAAAGACAAAAAAAAAATTGGCTTTGTGCCAACTCTCGGATCTCTACATAAAGGACATGTGTCATTAATTAAAAAATCTAAAAATAGAAAATTATTTACTGTTGTAAGTATTTTTGTGAACCAACTTCAATTTAATAATAAAAAAGATTTTAATAGATATCCTAGACCTTTAGATAAAGATCTTAATATTTGTAAAAAAAATAATGTCGATTGTGTTTTTATACCTTTGCAAAAAGAAATTTATCCAGAAAAAAAAATTTATGTAAGAAATAAACTACCAAAGTTTTGTAATGTAATGGAAGGTGAATTTAGACCAGGACATTTTAATGGTGTTATTGAGGTCGTTAAACGGTTACTTACAATTGTAAAATGTCACTATCTTTTTTTAGGAATAAAAGACTTTCAGCAATTAATTTTAATAAAAGAGTTTTCAAAAAAGAATTTTAGAAATTTAAGAATTATTCCTTGTGAAACTATTAGAGATATCAGTGGAATCGCATTGTCTTCCAGAAATCAGCTATTAAACTCTAATGAAAAAGAAATAGGTGGTGATATTTATAAATTTTTAAAAAGAAATAAAATTAATATTATAAAAAATAAAAATAAAAACTATTTCAAAAAAAAAATTATTGAACTTGGGGCAACTAAAGTGGATTATTTAGAATGCTATAATACATCAAATTTCAAAAAAACTTTATTACCATCAAAAAAAGCTAGAGTATTTGTTGCATATTTTATTAGAGAAATTCGCTTAATTGATAATTTTTAATGCAGTCATCTAGTCATAAAATTGAGATTAAAATATCTGATAAACCAGTGGATTATAATGAGGCACTTTTTTTTTTAGAAAATAGAGTTCAACAATTAATTTCAAAAAAAAAAAATGAATTACTTTGGATTTTAGAGCATAATCCGGTCTACACAAAAGGTATTAGTGCTAAAAATATTGAGTTAATTGATGATAAAATATTTCCTGTGATTGAAACTAATAGAGGTGGAAAATTTACTTTTCATGGTCCAGGTCAAAAAGTAGTTTATGTTGTACTAGATTTAAATATTAGAGGAAAAGAAATTAAAAGATTTGTTAGAAACATGGAATCTATGATTATTAATATTCTTAAAGATTTAAACATAAAATCACATGCTGATACGAAAAATATAGGTATTTGGGTAAATAGAGATAATGCAGAAGAAAAAATTGCAGCAATAGGGATTAAAGTTAAAAAATGGATTGTATATCATGGTTTTAGTCTAAATATTAAAGTTGATAAAAATTCTTATAGGGGAATTGTTCCTTGTGGGATTTCTGATAAAGGAATTGCAAATGTTGCGGATTTCATAAAGCCCTTATCAAACATAAAAATTAATGAAATTATTAAAAATAATTTTTTTAAAGTTTTTGGTTTGTAGATAGATTATTTTTATTACAAAAATCTAGAAAATAACCTGGAAAATTTACCTTATAAAAAAACTTTTTATTATTAAATTCAAAAGAAATTGAGTATGCGTGAAGCAAAAGTTTATCATTGCTGTTGTCTAAATTTTTAATTGAATATTTTGAATCACCAATGATAGGATGCTTTATAAAACTTAATTGTCTTCTTAGCTGATGCTTTCTTCCTGTTTTTGGCTCCAGTTTTAGTAAGGAAAAATTATTATTTTTAGATACCACTTCATATGAAGTAATATTTTCTAACACCTTAGTATTTTTATTCTTTTTATATTCAAATTTATTAATTAAATTTCCATTATTAATATTTATAGAACCTTTAGATACTGCATAATAAGTTTTTATAACTTCTCTATTAGCAAAATTTAAAGATAGAACCTTTGCTGCTTTAATGTTTAAAGCAATTAACATAACTCCTGAAGTTTCTTCATCTATTCTGTGGATTAAATATGGGGTTTTATATTTTGAAATTGAATAATATTTTAAAATATCAATAATATTTTTTTTTGTTTTACTTCCGCTTTGAACTGCAATTCCTGAGGTTTTGTTTATTATTAAAAAATCATCATTTTCAAATATAATATTCGATATTAAAGCGCTGTAGTCATTAGACGATGGTTTATAAAAATATTTTTTTGGTAGTAAATCTTTAAAAGATTCTTTTTCCTTGAATATGCTTATTGTATCATTAATTTTTAATTTATATGAACTTGTAGTTTTTTTTTGATTAACTTTTATTTTTTTTTTTCTTATTAATTTTTCTATTAATGATTGTGGGATATTTTTTATATTTCTTTTAAACCATTTATCTAAGCGTTGGTCTACGTCTATATCTTTAATCTGAAATATAGAGTCAAAATCCATTGATTACTTAATTATAACAAGGATTTTGTACCAAGATAAAATAATAATAAGCTAAAAAAAACTGAAATAAATAAATATAGAAAAGCATTTATAATTTCATTGTTATTCATTAAATTGAAAAAATCTTGTGAAAAGGACGAAAAAGTAGTGAACCCTCCTAAAAAACCATAGGTTATAGAATTTTTTAAATTTTCATCAATATGAATTAATTTTTTATTAAGAATTTCAGAAAACAAACCTATTAAAAAACATCCAAGTAAATTTACAATTATTGTTGCAAACGGAAAAGATATGCCAACTATTTTTGGAGTAGTTTGTGCAACCAAAAATCTAAATAAACACCCTATGCCACCAAATGCTGTTATTAATAAATAGGTTTTCATTGCCTCACCTATTTTTTAATTATTTCTTTTGGTACTTCCTTAGTTTGATTTTCAATTGGTTTTTTTTGACTAGGTCCTGAATCCTGCCCTTTTGCATTAAAGTCTTTATCAACTAATTCGATGTAGGCCATTTCAGAGTTGTCACCAAATCTATTTAGAGTTCTGACTATTCTTGAATAACCACCTTTTCTTTTTTCATACCTTTTTGATAAAATATTCACAAGCTTTTCAGCTGACTGAGTATTCTGAAGTTTAGAAACTAATCTTCTGCGTGCAATTAAAGTATTTTGTTTACCAATAGTAATAACTTTATCTATAAGAGGTTTTAGCTCTTTAGCTTTAGGTAGGGTTGTTTTTATCTGCTCATGTTTTATTAAAGAATTAAGCATATTTTTAAATAAAGCTTTCCTATGCTCGGAAGTTCTATTTAATTTTCTATGAGCAAGTTTATGTCTCATTTTTATTCCTAGTAATTATCCTCTAATTTTTTAGAAAGATCTGCGATATTTTCTGGTGGCCAGTTTGGAATTTCCATCCCAAGATATAATGACATAGATGTTAGTACTTCTTTAATCTCATTTAAAGATTTTCTACCAAAATTTGGAGTTCTTAGCATTTCTGACTCTGATTTTTGAACAAGATCCCCAATATAGATAATATTATCATTTTTTAAGCAATTCATTGATCTAACTGATAGCTCTAATTCATCAACTCTTCTTAATAGATTACGATTAAACTCTGGTTCAGCAGGTTTTTTAACCTCAACTGTTGCAATAGGCTCATCAAAATTTACAAACATACCAAATTGGTCTTGTAAAATTCTAGCAGCAAATCCAACACTATCTTCTGCAGTCACAGAACCATTGGTTTCGACTTCCATTGTAAGCTTATCGTAGTCCAAAGTAAGACCTTCTCTGGCATTAGCAACGCTATATGAGACTCTTTTAACTGGACTAAAAACTGCATCAATAGCAATTAAGCCTAATGGCGAATTTGCGGATTTATTTCTATCTGCTGGTACATATCCTTTGCCGTTATTTACAGTTAACTCCATATGAAATTTAGTTTTTTCATCTAAGTTACAAATTACTAATTCTGGATTAAGAATTTCAATATCAGGATTTTCAGCAATCATTTTTGCTTTAATTTCACCTGGTCCTTTTGCATCCAAAATTAATTTTTTAGGACCTTGAGTATTTAATTTAAGTGCTAAAGCTTTAACATTTAAAACAATATCAGTTACATCTTCACGAACGCCACCAATAGATGAAAACTCATGCAAAACACCGTCAATCTGTATTGCAGTGACCGCTGTACCTTGAACAGAAGATAACAAAACTCTTCGTAGAGCGTTTCCTAGTGTTAAACCAAAACCTTTTTCAAGAGGCTCAGCTATAACTTTTGCATAACGCTTATCATCACTTTGTGATACATTGAGTTTTTTTGGCTTAATAAGTTCTTTCCAGTTTTTATCTATCAACGTTTTCTCCTTTTATTTGTTATTATTAAACTCTTCTCCTTTTTGGAGGTCTGCATCCATTATGAGGCATTGGGCTAGCATCTCGAATTGATGTTATTTTAAAACCTCTTGCTTGCAATGCTCTTAATGCAGTTTCTCTACCAGATCCTGGTCCTTTAATTTCTACAGATATGTTTTTTAATCCGTGCTCTAATGCTTTAGCAGCCGCATCATCAGCTGCAACTTGTGCAGCATAAGGTGTTGACTTTCTTGAACCCTTAAAACCTTTTAATCCTGCAGATGACCATGAAATTACATTACCTTGCTTGTCAGTTATTGTTACAATTGTATTATTAAAAGTTGCATTCACATAAACATTTCCATTCAGAACATTTTTCTTTTCTTTTTTTTTTACTTTTAATTTTTTTTTAGGACCTTTTGCTTCATCGGCCTTGATATCTTTTGCAGTAGCTTGTTGAGGAGTATCTTTTGTTTGCTTATCTTTATTTTTGTCTTCAGCCATTATTATTTCATGCTAGTTAGTTTTTTTCCTGCGATAGCTATTGCCTTACCTTTTCTTGTTCTTGCATTCGAATGAGTTCTTTGTCCTCTAACAGGAAGTTTTTTTCTGTGTCTTGATCCACGATATGTACCTAGGTCTCTTAACCGTTTAATATCAAGTGCAACATTTCTTCTAAGGTCCCCCTCAACTGAATAGTTTTTATCTATAAATTCTCTTATCTTTAAAACTTCATCATCAGTAAGTTGACTTGTTCTTTTTTGTTTATCTAAATTTAATTTTTCACAAATTAAACCAGCAGTCGTATTACCAATTCCATGAATATAAGTTAAAGCAGTTTTCAAAACTTTGTTCTGGGGAATATTTACCCCTGCTATACGAGCCATAATCTTAAAGATTTTAGAAAGTGCGCATTATATGAATCGAGCTTGCAAAGTCAACCGCGCAAGGCTCGAATAATAGTGATTAATTGTTCACTTATTGACTGTATTTCTTGCATACCATCAACGTTTTTCATAATTCCTTTTTGAACATAATAATCAATTACTGGAAAAGTTTTTTCATCGTAAGTTTTAAGTCTCTTAGAAATAGTTTCTTCATTATCGTCTAATCTTTTTTTTAGTTCTCTAGACGAACAGAGTGGTTTATCACATGTCATTGGAGGATCAAAAAAAGTATTAAATGTTTTGTTGCAAACTGAACATGTGAGCCTTCCTACGATTCTTTTAACTAAAATATCGTTATTAACCTTTAAATTAAGTGCAAGACTCATTTTTTGATTATACTTCTTTAACAAATCATCTAAACTTTTAGCTTGATTTATGTTTCTCGGGTATCCATCGAAAATAATTTTATTTGAATATTCTGGTGTTGAAACTTTTTTTTCTAACAGTGTATTTATAATTTCATCTGGAACTAAAGCTCCTGAATTCATAATATCTTGAATTTTATTTCCAAAAGAACTTTTTTTTTTAACTTCCTCTCTAAGTAAATCACCAGTAGAAAGCTGAAAAAGATTAAATTCTTTTACTAACTTTATTGACTGAGTACCTTTGCCTGCTCCTGGAGGACCAAAGATTACTAGGTTCATCTTTAATTAAACTTAGTTTTTTTTATTAAACTTTCATATTGTTGACTCATTAATCTTGTCTGCACTTGAGCAACAGTATCCATTGCTACTACAGCAACAATTAGAAGTGATGTGCCCCCTAAATAAAAAGGTATTGGATAATTAGCAATGATAAATTCTGGAAGTAAACAAATTACAACCAAATAACACGATCCAATTGTTGTTAGTTTAATTAATAATTGATCAATAAACTTTTCAGTTTGCTCGCCTGGTCTTATCCCTGGAATAAACCCTCCGTATTTTCTCAAATTTTCAGAAGTTTCTTTCGCATTAAAGACAATAGATGTATAAAAAAAAGAAAAAAAAATTATTCCTGCAGCGTAGATCATCATATATAGAGGTTTTCCTTGCCCAAGTTGAGATAAAATACTAACTACAATTGCATTTGTAGAAGATGCATAATGAGAAATTGTAATTGGCAAAATTAGTAAAGCAGAAGCAAAAATTGCCGGAATTACTCCTGAAGTGTTAATTTTAAGTGGCAAGTGTGAGGCTTCACCTCCATAAATTTTGTTTCCAACTTGTCGTTTTGGATAATTGATTAGTATTTTTCTTTGTGCACGTTCTACAAAAACAATAAAGTATATTGCAGCCATAAGTATCGCAATTACTACAAAAATAACAAAGCCCGATATTGCGCCAGTTCTTCCAAGTTCAAAGGTAGAATAAATTGCACTAGGTATTTCAGCTACAATACCTGCAAATATTATAAGTGATATTCCGTTTCCAATACCTCTGCTTGTGATTTGTTCACCAAGCCACATTAAAAAAACTGTTCCTGTAACAAGTGTGATTGTGGTAATTAGTTTAAAGTTTAAACCAGGATCTAGAACTATTCCTTGGGAATTTTCTAAACTTACTGCAACACCATATCCTTGAACGATTGCAAGTAAAACGGTTCCGTACCTAGTGTATTGAGTAATTTTTCTTCTTCCGATTTCACCTGAATTTTTTAGATTTTTAAAGTACTCAGTTACACCGGTTAGTAACTGAATGATGATTGATGAGGAAATATAAGGCATTATTCCTAATGCAAAAATTGCCATTCTAGATACAGCCCCACCTGCAAAAACATTAAACATTCCAAGCAATGACCTTTCATTGGTTGAAATTAGATTTTTTAAAGCAGAAGGATCTATCCCTGAAATTGGTATGTAAGTACCAAATCTATAAATAATTAGGATAAATAAAGTGTAAAATATTCTTTTTTTAAGATCATCCATAGAACTATTAGGCTTTGGACTATCAAAAGAACCAAAAGTTGAAGACATTATTTGGTTACTTGATTTTTAACCTCTAACAAACTTACAGAGCCACCAGCTTTTTCAATTTTAGATTTTGCTGATTCACTTATTTGGTATGCCTCTAGTTGAATTTTTGATTTTATTTCTCCTTCTCCTAGTACTTTTAAAAATTTAAAGTTTTTTTTAATATTTTTTGCTTTCTTTAGAGACTCTAATGTTATCTTTTCACTTGCAGATATTTTTTTTTTATCAATAACAGATTGTAAATCACTCAAATTAATAATCATTTTAGATTTATCAATTCGCTGAACAATTGGATTAAACCCCCTTTTGGGTAACCTTCTATATAATGGCATTTGTCCACCTTCATAATTTCTAATTTTAGAAACTCCCCTTCTTGCTTTTTGTCCTTTTACACCGCGGCCTGCTGTTTTTCCTTTTCCAGATCCTATACCTCTTCCAACTCTTTTTGATTTTTTATAGAGTTTTATATTTAAAGAATTAAGTTTCATAAATTATCTTTTTGATACAACCTCGCTAATTTTTTTTCCACGTTCAATAGAGATGTCTTTAGGCGATCGTTGTTTTCTTAATGCATCTATACATGCGCGAACAACGTTATAAGGATTTGATGATCCAATTGATTTTGCAACAATATCTTGGATACCAAGCATCTCACATATTGCACGAACAACTCCACCAGCTATAATTCCAGTCCCTGATGGTGCGCTTCGTAATATAACTTTACCTGAACCATTTTTTGCAAAAGTATCATGATGTAGCGTTCTGCCTTCTCTTAATGGTATTTTAATAAGGTTTGATTTTGCTTCATCAGAGGCTTTTTTTACTGCATCTGGAACTTGCTTTGCCTTTCCGTGACCAAAACCTACAAGTCCTTTTTGATTGCCTACAACAACTAAAGCTGCAAAACCAAATCGCCTTCCACCTTTTACAACTTTTGTAATTCTATTAATTGTTACTAATTTTTCTTTTAGTTCTTGAGTTGTATTCATATTTTAGAATTTTAGCCCTTCTTTTCTTGCAGTTTCGGCAAGCATTTTTACTCTTCCGTGATATTTATATTTTCCTCTATCAAAATACACTTCCTTAATACCTTTATCTATTGCTCTTTTTGCAATTAGTTTTCCTACCTCTAAAGAAAGATCCATTTTTTTTTTATTTTCTAATGCTTTTTCAAGTGATGACGCTGAAACTAGCGTTTGTTTTTTATTATCATCTATAATTTGTGCATAAATATTTTTTAAAGATCTAAATACAGTAAATCTAAATCCTGCTCTATTAAATTTCTTTAATTTAAAACGAACTCTTTTTTGTCTTTTAATACCTGAGCTAATCATTTCTTTTTACCTTCTTTTCTTAAAACATATTGATCTGAAGATGTAATTCCTTTTCCTTTATATGGTTCAACAGGTTTTAAAAATTTTATTTCTGCACATACTTTTCCAACTAACTCTTTGTCTGAACCTTTAATTTTTATAGAAGTTTGTTTATCAACGGTAATTTCAATTCCTTCAGGAATTTCATAATGTACATCATGACTGAATCCTAGTTGAAAAATTATTTTTTTTCCTTGTAAGTTTGCTCTAAAACCTACGCCAGTTAATTTTAAATCTTTTTCAAATCCTTTTGAAACACCAATAATACTATTATTGATTAAACTTCTATGAAGGCCCCAGGTAAGTTTATTAATATTTTTTTTATCAGAGGGCTCTACTAAAATCTTATTGTCTTTTACAATAACATTGTAAATTTTTGGATCCAAGTAAATCTCTTTTTTAGTTTTAAGACCTTGAATGGTTACTTTACCATTTTCGGATTTAACTGTTATTCCTTGAGGAATTGAGATTGGTTTTTTTCCTATTTTAGACATAGTTTTAAGAAATTTTGCAAATAACTTCTCCTCCTAATTTTTTTTCTCTAGCTTCATAATCAGTAAGAATACCTTTTGAGGTAGATAGTATAGATATACCTAAGCCATTTTGAATTTTTTCAAGACTTGATGATTTAGAATAAATTCTTCTCCCAGGCCTTGATACTCTTTCAATATCTTTAATAACTGGAGTTCCATGAACATATTTTAAATATATTTCTAAAGTTTCAAAATTTTTATCTTTGCTAGATTTAAATTCTTCAATAAAACCCTCTTTTTGTAATACTTCTAAAATTGATTTTCTTAGTTTTGAGCCAGGCACACTAACATGTTTTAAGCCCCGCATTTGACCATTTCTAATTCTAGTAATCATATCGCCTATTGGATCTAAAATTTTCATAATTCTTCTCCTTTACCAGCTAGCCTTTGTCATTCCAGGAATTTGTCCGCTAGATGCAAGTTTTCTTAGAGCAATCCTGGACATTCTAAGTTTTCGGTAATAACTTCTTGATCTACCTGTTATTTCACATCTATTTTTAATTCTACTTTTTGCAGAATTTCTTGGAATTTTTGAAAGTTGTAGGCTTGCTTGAAACCTTTCGTTTAAAGGTAATGATTTATTCATAACAATTTTTTTTAATTTTTCTCTTTTATTCTTGAACCTTGAAACCATTTTTACCCTTTTAAGATTTCTTTCAATAGAACTTCTCTTTGCCATTTAATTAAGCTCCTTTTTTATTTCTTTTTTCATTTCTTTGTTTATTTTTTCAGCAGTTACAATCTGACCTTTTGCAAATGGAAAATTAAAACTATCTAATAGCATTTTAGATGCTGCTTTATCCTTGGATGAAGTTACGATTGTTATATCTAGACCCCTGATCTTATCCACTTTATCAAAATTAACTTCAGGGAAAATAATATGCTCTTTAATTCCAAAGCTATAATTTGCATTATCGTCAAAACTATTTGGGTTTAATCCTTTAAAGTCTTTTATTCTTGGCAAAGCAATATTAATTAGTCTGTCTAAAAAAAAATACATTCTATCTTTTCTTAATGTTACTTTCAAACCTAGCGGTATACCAACCCTTGTTTTAAAATTTGAAATAGATTTCTTCGATTTAGTTATTTGTGGTTTTTGTCCAGCTATAACGGCCAGATCATCTTCTGCACTTTTTAATATTTTATTATCTGTTGCATCTAAACCCAAGCCCATATTAAGAACAATTTTTAATAGTTTTGGTGCTTGCATCTTGTTCTTAAAAGACAAATTTTTACAAAGATTTGGAGATATTTCTTTTAAATACTTATCTTTTAATCTTGGAAGAAGTTTCATTTTTTACTTTTTGATTTAGTTAGTGTTTTTTTCTTTTCATTTTTTTCATCAATTTTTTTTGATGAAATAACCTCTTTATCTTTTTGCTTTTCCTTATTTTTCTTTTTTACATCATCTTTTATCAATTCCTTCTTTTGATCTTTTGCAATTTTTGCTGATTGTAACTTAATCACATTTGAAAGGTGAATTGGATTCTCTATGGACACAATGCCCCCTTTTTTTTCTTTTGTAGGCTTTTGATGTTTTTTCTTTAAATTAATACCTTTAACTACAAGTTTATTAGCAGCTGGATAAACTCTGATTACATTTCCTTCTTTTCCTATATCATCACCAGAAATAACTTTAACATTATCTCCTTTTCTAACTTTTAATTTAATCATAGTACCTCTGGAGCTAAAGATATAATTTTCATAAAATTTTTACTTCTTAATTCACGTGTTACAGGACCAAATATTCTTGTTCCAATAGGCTCTCCATTTGGCTGAACCAAAACAGCAGCATTAGCGTCAAATTTTATTGAACTTCCGTCTACTCTTTTTAATTCTTTCCTTGTCCTCACTATTACAGCTTTATGAACATCCCCCTTTTTAACTTTTCCCTTAGGAATGGCGTCTTTAATAGAAACTACGATTATATCTCCGATAGTTGCATATCTCCTTCTTGATCCTCCTAAAACTCTAATACATTCTACTATTCTTGCTCCTGTATTATCTGCTACCTGTAGTTCTGTTTGAACCTGTATCATTATCTTTTTTCCTCCAACACGGTCCATCTCTTCAATTTTGAAATAGGTTTGCTTTCAATAATTGAAACTTGATCGCCAATCTTAAATTTATTATTTTCATCATGAGCATGATATTTTTTAAAAGTTGTAATCACTTTTTTAAATTTTGGATGAACAAAACGTCTGCTTACTTCAACAACAATTGTTTTGTTGCTTTTATCGCTTACGACTTTGCCTTTTAATACTTTTTTAACCATTTTTTTTACTTCCTAAATTTATAAAAGTTTTAACTCTTGCTATAGTTCTCCTTACATTTTTAATGCTTGCAGTATTAGAAATTTGTCCGCTTTTTTTTTTAAATCGAATGTTAAATTGTTCTTTCTTTAATTTATCTAGCTCAGAAAATAACTGTTCTTTACTTAATTTTTTTATTTCGTTTACTTTCATTATTGAATACCTAATCGTTTAACAAATGTAGTTTTTACGGACAGCTTTGATTGTGCTCTACTAAAAGCTTCACGCGCTGTAGCTTCATCTACTCCATCTACTTCAAACAATATTCTTCCTGGCTTTACTCTAAATACATAATACTCAAGACCACCTTTTCCTTTTCCCATTCTAACTTCAATTGGTTTTTTAGTAACAGGTATATTTGGAAATATCCTCATCCACACTCTACCAGCTCTTTTCATATGACGAGTTAATGCCACTCTTGCTGCTTCAATTTCTTTTGCAGTTAAACGATTAGGCTCTATTGCCTTTAATCCAAAAGTTCCAAAATTTAAAGTACTCCCTCTATGGGAAATTCCATGTATTTTTCCTTTAAAGGCCTTTCTAAACTTAGTTCTTGCTGGCTGTAGCATTATTTAATTCCTTGTTTGTTGTTACTTCTTGATCATCAATTTTTTTTTTATCTTTTTCAAAAATCATTCCTTTATAAATCCAAACTTTAACACCAATAATTCCATATGTAGTTTCAGCTTCTGCTTCACCATAGTCAACTTCTGCTCTTAAAGTATGTAAGGGAATACTACCTTCTCTTAACCATTCTGTTCTAGCGATTTCAGCTCCAGCTAGTCGTCCAGCAACAGTAACTTTTATACCTTTTGCGCCAAGCCTAAGCGTTGACTGCATAGCCCTTTTCATGGCTTTTCTATAAGCAATTCTTTTTTCAAGCTGCTGAGCAATATTTTCTGCAACTAGATACGCATCTAATTCAGGTTTTCTAATTTCCTTAATATTTACAGAAATTTCTGAAGTTGAGATTTTTGAGAGATTAGTTTTAATTTTGTCGATATCTGATCCTTTTTTACCAATAACAAAGCCTGGTCTTGAAGTAAAAATTGTTACAATACATTTTTTTGTTGGTCGCTCTATAAAAATTTTGGAGATACCGGAATTTTTTAGATTATTTTTTATATATTTTCTTATTTTAAAATCTTCAATTAAATATTGTCCATATTCTTTCTTCTTTGCAAACCACAAGGAATTCCAGTTTTTATTAATATTTAATCTAAGTCCAATCGGATTTACTTTTTGGCCCATTATTTTTTAACCTCTGCTTCAATATTTTTGTTTGCCTTTTCTGAAACTACTATTGTAAGATTGCTGTAGTGTTTTTTAATTCCGCTAGCTCTACCTCTTGCTCTGGCCATGAATCTTTTTAGAGTTATTCCTTTTCCAACGTATGCTTCTTTAACGATTAAATTATCAATATCTAATTGATTATTGTTTTCAGCATTAGAAATTGCTGACTTTAAAGTTTTTTTAATTTCATTTGAAACTCGTTTATTTAAAAATTCTAAATCTCGCATTGCAAGACTAGCTTTTTTTCCTCTTATGCTTTTTAAAATATTGTTAACTTTTCTAGGACTTGATCGTAAATTTTTATATATAGCTTTAACTAAAGTCATAAATTATTTTTTCTCTTCTTTCTTTGGAGCTGATGTTTCTGCTGCAGCTTTCTTGTCAGCCGGAGTATGCCCAAAAAATTGTCTTGTTGGTGAAAATTCTCCTAACTTATGCCCAACCATTTCTTCAGAAATAAGGATTGGAAAAAATTTTTTACCATTATGTATTTCAAATGTATGACCAACAAACTCAGGTATAATTGTAGATTTTCTTGACCAAGTTCTTATTGGTTTTTTAATATTTTGGTCTTTGTGCTTTTGGACTTTTTTTAATAAACTAAGCTCAACAAAAGGTCCTTTCCAAATAGATCTAGTCATAAATTTTAATTAACTGTCCTTTTTTTCTTTCTTGATAAGATAAATTTATTTGTTCTCTTATTTTTTCTTGTTTTTTTACCTTTAGTTTTTAAACCCCAAGGCGTTACAGGATGTCTTCCACCGTTAGTTCTGCCACCATGAGGATGGTCTACAGGGTTCATTGCAATACCTCGAACCGATGGTCGAACACCTAACCATCTGCTTCTTCCGGCTTTTCCTATTTTTATATTTTTTTGATCTAAATTAGAAACTGTACCAATGGTAGCTTTGCATAAACTTTGAACTTTTCTAACTTCTCCTGATGCTAGTCTTAAAATTGTATAACCTTGATCGTGACTCATAATTTGAACTGAAGACCCAGCGGACCTTGCAATCTGACCACCTTTTCCAGGGGTCATTTCAACGTTATGCACTAAAGTTGCAGGAGGAATGTCAATCAAAGGCATACAATTTCCAACTTCTATATCTTTCTTTCGGCCAGAATAAATCTTAGATCCAATTTTAATATCTTCAGGCGCAATCATATAACTTAAAGATTTATCCTCATATTCAACTAACATGATGTTTGAAGTTCTGTATGGATCATACTCGAACCTTTTAATTGTTGCTGCCATGTCAAATTTGTCTCTTTTAAAATCTATAAATCTATACTTCTTTTTATGACCCATGGATCTATGTCTTGAAGTTATGTGGCCATTATTATTTCTACCAACTGACCCTCTTAATCCCGATGTAAGTTTTTTTATTGGTTTACCTTTCCAAAGACTTGCTCTTTCTAAAATGATTGTTCCTCTAGATGATTTTGTATAAGGTTTATAGGATTTTAATGCCATATTATATTCCTGTTGTTAGATCAATAGACTGACCTTTTTTTAAAGTGATAATTGCTTTTTTATAACCAGAAGTAATAGTTTTTTTACCTCTAACAAACTTTGTTTTTCCCTTAAGATTAATTGTATTAATTTTAGTAACATTTACTTTAAATAATTTTTCCACACTTTTTTTAATATTGCTTTTAGTTGCAAACGGAGCAACTTTAAAAACTACTTTATTCTGAGCGCTAATATTCGTCGATTTTTCAGTAATTACAGGCTCAATAATAATATCATACATAAAATTATCTGCTTTCATTTTGACAGTCTTTCTTCAAGTTTTTTTATTGAGGAATTCGTAAAAAGAATATTTTGATATTTTAAAATATCAAAAACATTTGCACCAATCACGGGAATATTTTTTAAATTTTTAATATTTTTTAAATTCTTAAGAGAAATCTCATCAGATTTTTCTTTATCATATATAACCAAAGTACTTTTGCTTTCAATCTTCTTTAGAAAAGAACTAAAATCTTTAGACTTAAAATTTTTAAAATCTTTATCTGATAATATATTTATTTGTTTAGTTTGAACTTTTGATGACAATGCATGCATCAAACCAAGTTTTCTAACTTTTTTATTCAATTTTCTAACTCTATTATTACCTCTTGCTTTAGGTCCGTGTGCTATACCACCGCCTACAAATATTGGTGCTGTAACGCTTCCGTGTCTTGCATTTCCCGATCCTTTTTGTGGTCCTAATTTTTTTCCAGATCCTGAAACAAATCTTCGTGTTAGTGTATGTCCAGTTTTTTTAGTAAATCTGCTAATTTGCCAATCTACTACAGTCTTAATAATATCTTTTCTTGGTTTTAGAGAAAAAACTTTATCTGAAACACTTATTTCTGATATCCTTTTTCCATCAATTCCTATTTCATTTATCTTCATAAAATTATTTCTTTTTTTCTGTTACTTGAGCTTGTTTTGTATCTTTTTTTACTTCAGAACTTTTTTCTTTTTTTGTAGTTTTTTCTTTTAATCCTTCCGCCAATTCATCTTTGAACAGTTGTATTTTATCTTTCATTGTTCTTTTTGTTCTTTCTTTTACAGATTTATTAATTTCTACTATCTGGTTTTTTGATCCAGGAACTGAACCTTTTACGTAAAGTAAATTTTTTTCTAAATCAGTTTCAACAACCTCTAATCGTGCAATAGACCTGTATTTATCACCCATATGACCAGCCATTTTTTTTCCTTTAAAAACTCTTCCAGGATCTTGTCTCTGTCCAGTTGAACCATGCGATCTATGGGAAATTGATACACCTCTTGTAGCCCTCATACCTGCAAAATTATGTCTTTTCATGACTCCTGCAAAACCTCGACCAATGGTCTTAGACCGAATATCCACAAAATTTACATCTTTTAAAATTCCAAGGTTTACATCAGTTCCAGGCTTCAATTCACTATCCGTTGGAAGCCTAAATTCTTTTAATATTTTTTTTGGTTCTAAAGATCTTTTTACAAAAAAGCCTTTCATTGAATTTGTTAATTTTGAATTTTTAATATTTCCAAAACCAACAAGTATTGCGCTGTAACCTCTTTGATCTTTTTTGATAATATCAATTACTTTGCCAGGCTCTACATGAAGGACGGTAACGGGCACCGATTGTCCATTTTCAAAAAATCTTCTGGTCATGCCTAATTTTTTTCCTATTAATCCTAAAGTCATATTTAAATTTTAATCTCCACATCTACACCAGAAGCCAAATCTAATTTCATTAACGCCTCAACAGTCTGAGGGGTTGGATCTAAGATATCGATTAGCCTTTTATGTGTTCTTGTTTCAAATTGTTCTCTACTTTTTTTATCGATATGCGGCGAACGCAAAACTGTAAAAATTTCTTTTTTGGTTGGCAGAGGTATAGGACCTTTAACTTGAGCTCCTGTTCTTTTAGCAGTATTTACAATTTCGATTGTCGACTGATCTAGAACTTTATGATCATATGCTCTAAGTTTAATTCTTATATTTTGCTTTTCCATATCAAGCCATTTTCTTTGTTACTTCATCTTGAACATTTTGAGGAACGCGTTCGTAATGATCAAACTGCATTGTATATTGTGCTCTTCCTTGGGACATTGATCGAAGTGAATTGACATAACCAAACATATTGGCAAGTGGAACCATTGCGTTAATAACTGTTGCATTTCCTCTTTTGTCTGTTGAGCCAACTTGGCCACGTCTTGAGTTTAAGTCACCTATAACATCCCCCATATAATCTTCAGGAGTTACTACTTCTACTTTCATTATCGGTTCTAATAATTTTGGATTTGCTTTAAGACATAATTCTCTAAAGCAATATCTAGCTGCTAGTTCAAAAGCTAAAGGACTAGAGTCAACTTCATGATGTAATCCATCTAAAATCTGTACTTTATAATCTAAAAGCGGGAAACCAGCTAAAACTCCAGAGTCGGCTACGCTTAAAATACCTTTTTCAACTCCAGGAATAAACTCTCGAGGAATTGCTCCACCTTTAATTAAATTTTCTACAACCCTGCCTTGACCTTGGGTAAGAGGTTCGACTGCAAGCTTTACTTTAGCAAACTGACCAGCGCCTCCACTTTGTTTTTTATGCGTATATTCTAATGTTGCAGATCCAATAATTGTTTCTCTATATGCGACTTGAGGAGCTCCAATATTAGCCTCAACTTTAAATTCTCTTTTCATTCTATCTACTATTATCTCAAGATGTAATTCCCCCATTCCTTTAATAATAGTTTGGCCTGACTCATTATCGGTAGAAACTCTAAAAGAAGGATCTTCTTTTGCTAATCTATTGAGTGCCTCTCCCATTTTTTCTTGGTCATTTTTAGTTTTTGGTTCAACTGCAATTTCTATTACTGGATCTGGAAAATCCATTGGTTCAAGAACTATAGGATTATTTTTGTCACACAAAGTATGGCCGGTAATTGTATTTTTTAGACCCGCAAGTGCAACGATATCACCTGCAGATGCATTTTTAATATCCTCTCGGTTATTTGCATGCATTAAAAGCATTCTTCCAATTCTCTCTTCTCGACCTGTTGTAGAATTTAAAACTCCTATACCTGAATTTAATGTACCTGAATAAATTCTGATAAATGTAATTGAGCCTACAAAAGGATCGTTTGCTATTTTAAATGCTAAAGATGAAAATGGTTCTTTATCATCACATTTTCTAACTGCTTTTTCATCACTCCCTGGTTTATTTCCTTCAATTTGACCAACATCTCTTGGGCTTGGTAAAAAATCAACAACAGCATCTAGAATAAGTTGTACCCCCTTATTTTTAAAAGCCGCACCACAAATGACAGGCACAAAAGAAAAATTAATCGTTCCTTTTCTTATGCACTTCTTCAGTTCATCTTCGCTAGGATCTTTACCGTTGAGATAATTTTCCATGATCTTTTCATCCTGCTCAACAACTTTTTCTACTAATTCTTTTCTATATTTATCGGCCTGTTGCTTAAGATCTTGAGGAATTTCTACATAATCAAATTTCGCTCCAAGTGACTCGTCTTGCCAAATTACCCCTTTCATTTTGACCAAATCAACAACGCCTTTAAATGTATTTTCAATACCAATAGGTAATTGCATGACAACAGGATCTGCACCTAATCTTTCTTTAATCATATCCACGCACATGAAAAAGTTTGCTCCAGTCCTGTCTAATTTATTTACAAAACAAACTCTTGGAACTTTATATTTGTCAGCCTGACGCCAAACAGTTTCTGATTGAGGCTCAACTCCTGCAACTCCATCAAATACAGCAACTGCGCCATCTAACACTTTCAAAGACCGCTCAACTTCAATAGTAAAATCCACATGCCCTGGAGTGTCTATAATATTTATTCTATGATCTTTCCAAAAACAGGTAGTTGCGGCTGAGGTAATTGTAATTCCTCTTTCTTGTTCTTGCTCCATCCAGTCCATTGTAGCAGCACCATCATGAACCTCTCCAATTTTATGAGCTTTACCTGTATAATATAAAATTCGCTCTGTTGTAGTCGTCTTTCCAGCATCAATGTGAGCTGCGATTCCTATATTTCGATATTTTTCAATTGGATATTTATCGTTCATACAATTACCATCTGAAATGAGCAAAAGCTTTGTTAGACTCTGCCATTTTATGTGTATCCTCTCTTTTTTTAATTGCTGAACCTTTATTAGATGCGGCGTCCATTAATTCTTTTACAAGCTTATCGTGCATACTTTTGTCAGTTCTTTTTCTTGCAGCATCAATAATCCAACGTATAGATAAAGCTTGTGCTCGATCAGCTTTTACATCAACCGGAACCTGGTAAGTTGCTCCTCCAACTCTTCTAGATTTTACTTCAAGGTTTGGCTTAACATTTTTTATTGCATCATTAAAAATTTTTATTGGATCATCTTTTGTTTTTACTTTTAATATATCGAGAGTTTTATAAAGAATTTTTTCTGCAACAGTTTTTTTCCCTTCGTACATTAAAGAATTCATAAATTTTGTTATAACTTTAGACTTGTAAACTGGGTCTGGTGTTACATCCCTTTTTGTTTGTTTTCTTCTGCGAGACATATTTTATTTTGGTTTTTTAGCTCCGTACTTAGACCGTTGTTGTTTCATTTTAGTTACCCCTTGAGTATCTAAAACACCTCTCACAGTATGATATCTAACACCTGGTAAATCTTTTACTCTTCCTCCTCTTATAAGAACAACAGAGTGTTCTTGTAAATTATGACCTTCACCAGGAATATAGCTTGTAACTTCAAATCCGTTTGAAAGTCTAACTCTTGCAACTTTTCGAAGTGCCGAGTTTGGTTTTTTTGGTGTGGTAGTATAAACTCGTGTACAAACACCTCTTTTCTGAGGGCATGACTCTAGTGCAGGAACCTTGTTCCTAACTTTTGGTTTTTCTCTTCCTCGTCTTACGAGTTGATTTATTGTTGGCATAAAATTTATTACTTTTAGGGAAGAAATAAGGAGGCCTTAGTTCGGTAGTTGTTTAAGACATCAAAGATCTTACTTGCTACCTTAAAAGTTGGCGCATAATACTTAAAAAGCTGTAAAGGTCAAATTTACAAACTAAAATTAAATAGAAATTCTCTTTGAAAAATAAGGACTATTTTGCTGGTGCTTCAGCCTTTTCAATTTCCTTAAGCTTAGTATTTTGAAGTTCTAAATCTCTTTCTTGGGCAACTTTTGAATACTTAAAGGTGCTATGACCTGTTCCTGCTGGAATTAATCTTCCAACAATTACATTTTCTTTAAGACCATGGAGTGTATCAATTTTTCCTCTAATAGCTGACTCTGTTAACACTCTTGTTGTTTCTTGAAATGATGCGGCTGAAATAAATGACTTGGTTTGAATAGATGCTTTTGTAATACCCAATAAAACTGGTTCAAGTTGAGCTTGTTTTTTTCCTTCACTCTTAAGTTTGCTGTTAAGATCTTCGGCATCCATTTTTTCTACAATTTCGCCTGCTAAAAATGGGGTGTCACCAGAGGATTTAATTTCAACTTTTTTAAGCATTTGCCTAACAATGACTTCTATATGCTTATCGTTAATTATAACCCCTTGTAATCTGTATACCTCTTGTACTTCATCGATGAAATAATTAGCAAGCGCCTCAACGCCAAGAATTCTAAGAATGTCATGTGGTGCTGGGCTACCATCAAGTAAGTATTCACCTTTTTTAATTTCTTCGCCTGGATTAAAATTAACCTGCTTTCCTTTTGGAATTAAATAAGATGACTCTTCACCATTTTTAGATTTGATAGATATCTTTAATTTTCCTCTAACTTCTTTTCCAAATTCTATTTTCCCATCATTTTCAGCAATTATTGCTCCATCTTTGGGCTTTCTTGCTTCAAATAATTCTGCGACCCTTGGAAGACCTCCAGTTATATCTTTTGTCTTTGAAGTTGCTTTAGGTAGTCTTGCGAGTACATCTCCTGCACTAATTTTGTCACCATCCTCGACTGAAAGAATAGTCTCTGGAACAAGATAGTATCTTGCCTCATTATCGTCAGCTTTTTTTACAACCTTACCTTTACCATCTCTAAGTGTAATTCTCGGTTTTAAATCGATATTTTTAGATTGAGACCTCCAGTCTAAAACTACTTTAGTGGATATTCCAGTGGCCTCGTCAACTATATCTGTAATTGAAGCACCTTCAATTAGATCAACAAAATTTGCAATACCCTCTGTTTCCGCAATTACAGGTAAAGTATAAGGGTCCCACTCACAAAGTTTTTGATTTTTTTTAATTTCTTGATCATGCTTAGCAAATAATTTTGCTCCATAAGGAATTTTGTAGATTGCAACATTTGCTCCGTTTTTTTCGATTGTAATTTCTGTATTTCGTCCCATAACAATTAGCTGTTTGCTAGAATCTTGAATTAAATTTTTGTTAGATATTTTTAAAACTCCATCTGACGGAGATATAATTGAGGAGTCTTGTTTAATTTGTGCAGTACCTCCAACGTGAAAAGTTCTCATGGTAAGCTGAGTACCAGGCTCACCAATAGATTGAGCTGCTATCATGCCAACACATTCACCTATTGATACCAATCTTCCTCGGGCAAGGTCTCTTCCATAGCAAGTAACACAAATTCCATCTTTAGCCTCGCAAGTGATTGGTGAATAAACATCAATAGATTTTACTCCCGCAGAATCCATTAACTCACATTCTTTTTCTTCAATTAACTGTTTAGCTTTAACGATTACATCACCTGTATTTGGAGCTTTAACATCTTTTGCAGCAACCCTTCCAAGTGCTCTTTCTGTTAAACTTACTATGATATTTCCTCCCTCAATAATCTCATGAATATTAATGTATTTCTTGGTTCCGCAAAATTTTGTTTTAACAATAACGTCCTGAGCGACGTCACATAATCTTCTAGTTAAATATCCTGAATTAGCAGTTTTTAATGCAGTATCTGCAAGTCCTTTTCTTGCACCATGCGTTGATGTAAAATATTCGAGAACAGTTAATCCTTCTTTAAAGTTTGAGATAATTGGTGTTTCAATAATTTCGCCTGATGGTTTGGCCATCAAACCTCTCATGCCTGCTAATTGTTTCATTTGAGCTGCAGAACCTCTGGCACCAGAGTCAGCCATCATGAAAATTGAGTTGGTCTTAATAGACCCATCTTTATCTGTTTTAGGAGTTGAAATAATTTTCATCATTTCACCTGCAATTCGATCGGTACACTTAGCCCATTGATCAACAACTTTATTATATTTCTCTCCTTTCGTTATAAGACCCTCAGAATACTGGTTTTCATACTCTTCAACCATTTTTTTTGTATCTGATACTATTTGATCTTTTGTCTCTGGTATTACTAAATCATCTTTACCAAAAGAAATTCCTGCCTTGAAAGCATTTTCAAAACCTAAAGACATAAGTTTGTCACAGAAAATTACAGTTTCTTTTTGACCACAATACCTAAATATAACATCGATTAATTCTGAAATTTGTTTTTTGGTTAAAAGTTTGTTTACTAGATCAAAAGTAATTTTATGATGTTTAGGTAAAATGTTAGCTAATAAAAATCTTCCAACACTACTTTGATAACTTTTAAAATTTTTATTTCCTTTTTCGTCTACAGTTTCAAATCTGGATGCAATTTTTGAATGAATATTAATTATTTTACTTTCTAAACCTTGTTTAATTTCATCTATATCGGCAAAATAACCTGAAGATTTCTCATCAACTGCACCAAAAAATTGTGACAAATAATATAAACCAAGAACCATATCTTGCGATGGAACAATAATTGGTTTTCCATTTGATGGGCTAAGAATATTATTTGTAGACATCATTAATACTCTTGCCTCAAGTTGAGCCTCTAGACTAAGTGGAACATGAACAGCCATCTGGTCGCCATCAAAATCAGCATTGAAAGCGGCACAGACAAGCGGGTGTAATAAAATTGCTTTTCCTTCAATCAAAATTGGTTCGAAAGCTTGAATTCCAAGACGGTGTAAAGTTGGAGCTCTATTTAATAGAACCGGATGTTCTCTAACCACTTCTTCTAATATATCCCAGACCTCAGATCTTTCTTTTTCAACTATTTTTTTTGCTTGTTTAATAGTTGTTGCAAGTCCGAGTTTATCTAATTTTGCATAAATAAATGGTTTAAATAATTCTAATGCCATTTTTTTTGGAAGACCACACTGATGTAACTTTAATTCAGGTCCGGCAACTATTACTGACCTTCCGGAATAATCAACACGTTTACCGAGAAGGTTCTGTCTAAATCTTCCTTGTTTACCTTTAAGCATATCAGCCAAAGATTTAAGGGGTCTTTTTCCCGTTCCGGTGATAACTCTTCCTCTTCTACCGTTATCAAATAACGCATCAACAGCTTCTTGAAGCATACGTTTTTCATTTCTTACTATTATATCTGGAGCTCTTAACTCCATTAATCTTTTTAACCTGTTATTTCGATTAATAACTCTTCTATAAAGATCATTTAAATCTGAGGTCGCAAATCTTCCTCCATCAAGCGGAACTAGAGGTCTTAACTCTGGTGGAATAACTGGCACTACTGTTAAAATCATCCACTCAGGTTTATTTCCAGAATGAATAAAATTTTCAATTAACTTAAGTCTTTTTATTGTTTTTTCTTCGGCTACTTTAGATGTTGTGGTCTTAAGAATTTCTCTTAATTTGTTTCTATCCTCTTCAAGATTAATGCTTGATAAAACATCTCTTATGGCTTCTGCACCTATTCCTGCTGTAAATTGATCTTCACCATATTTTTCTTGAGCCTTTATAAGATCTTCTTCAGTTAGTAATTGATTTTTTTTAAACTCTGTAAGGCCTGGTTCAATAACTATAAAATTTTCAAAATATAAAACTTTTTCTAAATCTTTGAGTTTCATATCCATTGCTAATGCAATTCTGCTTGGAAGTGACTTTAAAAACCAAATATGTGAAACTGGAGTTGCAAGCTCGATATGTCCCATTCTTTCTCTTCGGACATTTGCTTTTGTTACTTCTACTCCGCACTTTTCACAAATAATTCCTCTAAACTTCATTCTCTTATATTTACCGCATAAACACTCGTAATCCTTTACGGGACCAAATATTCTTGAACAAAATAATCCATCTTTTTCAGGTTTAAAAGTTCTGTAATTAATAGTTTCAGGTTTTTTAATTTCTCCAAATGACCAAGATTTAATTTTATCAGGACTTGCAAGAGAAATTTTAATATTATTAAAATTATCTTTATTAATATTTTTTTTAAATAAATTTGTAAGCTCTCTACTCATATTAACTTGTTAACTCGATGTTTAGACCTAAAGATCTTATTTCTTTTACTAAAACATTAAATGACTCTGGAATACCAGATTCAAAATCATCATCTCCTTTTACAATTGTTTCATAAACTTTTGTTCTACCTGCAACATCGTCAGATTTAATCGTTAAAATTTCTTGTAATGTGTAAGCTGCACCATATGCTTCAAGTGCCCAAACTTCCATTTCTCCAACTCTTTGACCGCCAAATTGTGCCTTTCCTCCAAGTGGCTGCTGGGTAACTAAGCTGTATGGTCCTGTTGATCTAGCATGAATCTTGTCATCGACCATGTGGGCTAATTTAAGCATATAAATAATTCCAACCGTTACAGGTCTATCGAATTTTTCGCCAGTTCTTCCGTCATAAAGCGTTGTCTGTCCACTTTCTGGAAGTCCGCTAAATTTTAAAATATTAGTAACATCTTTTACACTCGCACCATCAAATACTGGAGTTGCCATAGGAACTCCTTCAGATAAATTGTTTGAAAGTTCTAAAAATTCTTCTTTTGAAAGCTTTTCTATTTCTGAACTGACATCACCTTGATAAACTTTAGAAACATAATTCTTCAAATCATCCAATTTGGACTGTTTTTTCTGAATATCTTCTAATAATTTTTTAATTTTTAAACCCATCTCTGAGCACGCCCATCCAAGATGAGTTTCTAAAATTTGACCAACGTTCATACGACTTGGAACGCCTAATGGATTTAAAACAATGTCAACTTGTCTTCCATCTTCCATATAAGGCATATCTTCTGCTGGAACTATCCTGCTAATAACACCTTTGTTGCCATGTCTTCCTGCCATCTTGTCCCCAGCCTGCAATTTTCTTTTTGAGGCAACCAAAACTTTAACCATCTTCATAACGCCAGGTAATAATTCATCACCTTCTTGAATTTTATTAACTTGATCTTCAAACCTAGTTTGTATGTCGCTTTTAGCTTTTACAAACTGTTCTTTTATTTTAACTAAATCAGATAAAGTTTTATCATTTTCTACTTTTAGCTTTAGGAGCTCATTTGCAGTTAAGGATGTAAGATTTAAACGATCTAAAGAAGTTTCGGGTTGTAAGGATTTATATGTTTCTTTAATCTTAGATCCGCTTAAAATATTAATTATTCGATCTTTAATATTTGACTCTAGGATTTCCTCTTCAGCACTTCGATCGTTTTGCACTGCTTCAATTTCGGATCTTTCAATTGACAATGCTCTCTCATCTTTTTCGATACCGTGTCTATTTAAAATTTTAACATCTATAACAACACCCGGGGTACCTGAAGGCATTTTTAATGAAGTATCTCTTACATCTATAGCTTTTTCACCAAAAATTGCCCTTAAAAGTTTTTCTTCAGCACTTACTGGGGAGTCTCCCTTAGGTGTAACTTTACCAACTAAAATATCGCCAGCTTTTACTTCTGCGCCTACATAGACTATTCCAGACTCATCGAGATTAATTAAATTTTCTTCTGCTGTATTAGGAATATCTCTTGTTATTTCTTCAGGTCCTAGTTTGGTATCTCTTGCCATAACGCTGTATTCTTCAATATGAATTGAGGTAAATACATCATCAGTTACACATCTCTCAGATATAAGAATTGAGTCTTCAAAATTATAACCTCTCCAAGGCATGAAAGCGACAAGCACATTTTTTCCAAGTGCTAGTTCTCCAAATTGTGTTGCTGGACCATCTGCAATAACATCACCTTTTTTAATTTTGTCACCAACTTTTGCTAATGGTCTTTGATTAATACATGTATTTTGATTTGATCGATTAAATTTACTTAGATTGTAAATATCTACCGCAGATTTTGTAAAATCTTTTTCTTCTGAAACTCTTACAACAATTCTCTTACCATCAATTCTATCAATTACTCCATCTCTTCTCGCTACAATTGTTGCTCCTGAGTCAATTGCTACTTCTTTTTCTATGCCTGTTCCTACATGTGGTGACTCTGTCTTAATTAGTGGTACAGCCTGCCGCATCATATTAGATCCCATTAATGCTCTATTCGCATCATCATTTTCTAAAAAAGGTATTAAAGCTGCAGCAACTGAAACAACCTGTTTTGGCGAAACGTCCATAAAATCAACGTTTTCAGGTTTTGAAAGTTCAAATCCCAAATCTTTTCTGCAAGAAACCAAATCGTCTTCGAATGTATTATCTTTTTTTAATTTAGAGTTTGCTTGAGCAATAGTATATTTCCCCTCATCCATTGCTGACAAGTAATGAATGTCCTTTGTTACTTTTCCATTAACAACTTTTCTGTACGGACTTTCAATAAAACCATACTTGTTGACTCTTGAATATGTTGCAAGACTATTAATTAAACCAATATTTGGTCCCTCAGGAGTTTCGACAGGACAAATTCTTCCATAATGAGTTGGATGTACATCTCTTACCTCAAAGCCAGCTCTTTCTCTGTTTAAACCACCAGGACCAAGTGATGATACTCTTCTTTTGTGAGTTATTTCCGAAAGTGGATTTGTTTGATCCATGAATTGCGAAAGTGGAGATAGACCAAAAAATTCTTTCATGCACGCAGCTATTGGTTTTGAATTTATAAGATCTTGCGGCATCACATTATCGATTTCTAATGATGCCATTTTTTCTTTTATAGCTCTATCCATTCTTATCAGTCCAATTCTGAACTGATTTTCAACAAGTTCACCAACTGATCTCATTCTTCTATTACCCAAATGGTCAATATCGTCTACTTCACCTTTACCATCTTTTAGATTTAACATTTGTTTAACTATTGCAAGTATGTCCTCTTTTCTTAAAACTGTTAGTTTAGGATCTGCGTCTAAGTTCATTCTAGAATTCATCTTAACTCTTCCAGTTTCAGATAAGTCGTATCTAGTCCTTTCGAAAAAAAGATTACCAAATAAATTTTTTGCAGTCTGTGGTGTGGGAGGCTCCCCTGGCCTTAACACTCTGTAAATATCCATGCATGCCTCGTCTTCGTTTAAATTCTTATCAACGGAGAGAGTGTTTCTAAGAAAAGGACCTCTATTTATTCCATCAATATCTAGTAAATAAATGCTCTTAATTTTTAAATCTTTTAGTTTTAAAATTAAATCTTCATTAATTTCGTCTCCAGATTCTGCAAAAACTTCTCCAGTTTTTTCACTTATGATGTCATTTGCAATATATTTACCAAAAAGCTCCTCTGTAGATACAATATAATTATTCAAACCATCTTTTTTAAACTTGATAGCTTGAGGATAAAGTATCTTGCTATCTTTTTTCGCAACCACTTTTCTATTATCTGCATTTATTAAATCAAACCTTAGTTTGAAGTTTCTAAAGTTTTCTGGAACAAATTTTGTTTTCCAATCATTTTCAGATGTTAAGTCATACTTAATATTCTCATAAAACTTACTTAATATGTCATCTCTGTTAATTCCAAGGGCCATCAATAAAGTTGTAACTGGAAGTTTCTTTTTTCTATCAATTCTAAAATTTAAAATATCTTTCGCATCATACTCAAAGTCTAACCACGATCCTCTATAAGGAATTACTCTACAGCTAAACAGTAATTTTCCACTAGCATGAGTTTTACCTTTATCATGATCAAAAAATACACCTGGACTTCTGTGCATTTGATTTACGCAAACTCTCTCTATTCCATTAACAACAAATGTTCCTCTTGATGTCATCAGAGGAATGTCGCTCATGTAAACTTCTTGTTCTTTGGCAGACAAAACTTGCTTCGTTTGCTTTTCTTCATTGATATCATAAGCAACTAGCCTAAGAGTTGCCTTTAAAGATGCAGAATAAGTGAGACCTCTTTGTTTACACTCTTCAACTGTATATTTGGGTTTTTCAAATCTATAAGAAATATATTCTATTGTTCCAAGACCTGAAAATTCCTCAATTGGAAAAATGTCCTTAAAAACTCTCGTTATTCCAGAGTCACTTTTATCTTCAAGTGTACCTTCTAAAAAATTTCTATATGAGTTAACTTGTACTTCTATTAGATCAGGTATCGATACTATATTTTCTAATTTTCCAAAACTTTTTCTAATTTTTTTTTTATCTGTAAAAGATAATTGCATTAATACCTTTCGGACAAAATTAATTATCCGAATTAATAAAGTTTAAAATTTACTTAAGTTCTACTTTTGCACCAACTGCTTCGAGCTTTTTCTTAACTTCCTCAGCATCTTTTTTGCTAACGCCTGCTTTAAGTTGCTTTGGAGCTCCTTCAACCAAATCTTTGGCTTCTTTTAAACCCAAACCAGTAAACGCACGAACTTCTTTAATAACACCAATCTTGTTATCACCTGATGATACAAGATTTACTATGAAATCAGTTTTGTCTGCAGCTGCTTCTGCCGCTGCTCCTGCTGCGCCTGCTGCTGGTGCTGCTGCAACTGGTGCCATTGCCTTAACTCCCCATTTTTCTTCAAGAGTTTTTGACAGTTCCGCAGCTTCAACAACGGTTAGCTTTGATAATTCTTCAACAATTTTATTTAAGTCAGGCATTTTTAAAATTCCTATGGATTATTTTTTTAAATTTTTAGCGTGCAGCAGATTAACTATTTTTAGACTTGGCGCAAGTAAAATACTTGCGATTTTTTGAGCTGGAGTCGCTAAAATTCCTACAATTTTAGCTCTGGCCTCGGATAACGTTGGAAGTGTTGCAATATGCATTACATCATTTGGCTCTAAAATTTTCTCATCCATCAATCCACCTAAAATTTTAAGTTTTTGGTTCAGCTTTGAAAAGTCTACCAACGCTTTTGCTAAACTAATTGGATCTTTGGAACATGCTATAGCAGTTGGACCTTGAAAAAATTTTTCAATTTTTTCTGCTCTAGATCCTTTTAACGCGATTTTAGTTATTCTGTTTTTTGTAATTTTTAAAAAACCACCACTCTCTCTCATTTTAGATCTTAATTTTTCTAAATCTTTAACTGTAATGCCTTCGTAGTGATAAACTAGTATTCCAGGATTATTTGAAATTACATCTTTAAGATTATTTACGTACTGTGATTTTTGTTCTCTGTTCATACTGCTGCACCCATTTTTAATTTAACTGAAGGGCCCATGGTTGTAGAAAGATAAACTGAACTTATGAAGTGACCTTTAATTCCAGATGGCTTTTCTTTTGAAACGACTTCATAAACACTGTTAAAGTTCTCCTCTAATTTTTTATCATCAAATTTTATTTTACCAATTGATAGTCCTAGATTTCCATCTTTATCACATTTAATCTCTGTTCTTCCTTTTTTAATAGCTGATACTGTTAGTTTAATATCTTTTGAAACTGTTCCGAGTTTAGGATTTGGCATTAAACCTTTTGGTCCTAAAATTTTTCCAAGTTTTCCAACTTTACCCATCATGTCAGGTGTGGAAACTAATATATCAAAATTAATTTTTCCTGAATTAATTTCATTTATTAAATCATCAGAACCAAATTTATCTGCACCTGAGTTTTTAGCTTCATCAATTTTATCTCCACCACAAATTACTGCTACTT
>Ga0194126_10000411_pt1 | contig 71803 bp, 73 predicted proteins | sample TA2KigC150mmetaG_FD_148641 | JGI IMG/M metagenome (GOLD analysis project Ga0194126, IMG submission 148641) | Freshwater microbial communities from Lake Tanganyika, Tanzania - TA2015035 Kigoma Deep Cast 150m | ecosystem: Environmental > Aquatic > Freshwater > Lake | place: Tanzania: Lake...
GATTTCGGGATTGACTTGCAGTTCATCAACTATCGGTAAAGGGTCATTCGTGAAGCGTGAAGCGTGAAGCGTGAAGAAACACCCGCCTTTGTCGGAGGAAATTTCCTTGGCCTCTCTCTAGGCCTCGTCATCCTGCTTGTCTCTCTTACGGGCTGCGGCGGGAGCGACGCGATCGTTGTCATCGCCCTGCACCCCACCAACCCCAACATCCTCTATATCGCGACCAACGACTACATCTACAAGACCCGCAACGGGGGAGAGACCTGGGAAAACCTCTCCAGGGGGATGACCCATTCGCGCGTGATCGCGATGGCCGTCGATCCCGCCTACCCGGCCACGGTCTACGCGGGCACGAAGGGGGATGCGGTCTTCAAGAGCTACGACGGCGGGCAACGGTGGGTGTCGTTGCGGGCCGGGCTCGAGGATGTGACGATCACGTCGGTGGTCAACCAGTTCGTGTTCGATCCGGCCGAGAGCAGCCGCCTGTTCGCGGCGACCACGATGGGGATCTTCGAGACGCAGAACGGCGGGGAGCAGTGGCAAAAGCAGATGGAGGGCATGAAGGAAGTGCTCATGGTGGTGACGCTGGCCTTGGACCCCACGCGGCCCGCGATCATGTACGCGGGAACCAGCGGAGGCGTGTACAAGACCGTGGATCGCGCCCAGCATTGGGAAAAGGCCAACAACGGTCTGGTGCCGCCTGATGTGCTCAAGTCCTCCCGCGCGCTCGGCGTGACCGTGATGCAGGTGGACCCCCGGACGCCCGACCGGGTCTATGCCGCCACCTTGAGCGGGATCTATAAATCGACGGACCAGGCCAAGTCCTGGACCCGGATCGCCCAGTCGCTGCCGGACCAGATGATCAGCGCGATGCTCCTGGATCGCTCTCGGCCGGATACCCTGTACGTGGCCAGCCGGGAGGGGGTCCACAAGAGCCAGGACGGGGGAGCTACGTGGAAGGCTATGAATGAGGGGCTGGCGACGTTGAACGTCCGCTCACTGGCTCAGAGCCAAGTCGATCCACGGGTCTGGTATGTCGGCACGAACGGGAGCGGGATCTACCGCAGCCGGGACGGCGGTGAAAAATGGACTGCCATGCCGCCGGTGCGGGAGACTAGGCCAGAGAGCTAATAGCTGATAGCTGACGGCGTCTCTGCTGATCGTCAGCGGCGGTTGGTGCTGGAGTCGCCGATGGCTGGACCGGCCCTGGTCGGGAGCGAGGATGACCCGGTCGGCCCTTGTGAGGTTCCGATCTCGAAGCCGGTCGTATTGGAGAGCGTCGTGTCCCCGGTCGCAGTTCCCGAGCGGGTGGGCAGGGTGGTGTCCTGGGTGCCCAGTCCCTTCCGTAGCTGGAGATCCCTCCGTTGGTCGCTGCCCGGTGAGCCCACGTCCCCGATGTCGGCGCCGAAGGCGTTGCGCAAGGTTGTATCGTCGTTCGCGGTACCGACGCGGCTGGGCAGCGTTGAGGCCGGAGGCCCCTGGGTGGTGCCGGGTGCGCCGATGTCCGTGCCGGTCGGGGCCGATTGCGGCAGTTTGGTGGACTTGAATTCCTGCTGGAGCGAGGCTTCCTCTCCTTGAATCCGGCGCTGCTCGCGCCCGGCCGTTTCGTAATCCGAGGTTTCCAGCTTCTCGTAAGCTTTGTCCAGCGAGCGCAGGCGCTTTTTCAACTGGCGGAGGTCGTCCCGCGTGCGGGCTACCGGCGCCACAAGCTGGCTCAACGTGATCCCCCGCTGCCCCGTGCCGATGTTGAGGAAGCCGGACTGCTCCATGAACCGCAGGAGATGGGAAGCCTGATCCTCCAGGTCTTCGAGGTCACCCAGGGAGCCGGGGTCGCTGGCACAGCACGCGAGGAACTGGCTGGCCTCTTCCAGGAACTTGGAGACCTCGCTCTGGATGTCCTGGGCCTTGATCGGTGCCCGCTCTACGGCTTTCTTGCCCGGTACTACAACCTTGGGCTTCTCTTCCTTCTCCACGAGCGGGGTGCAGCCCGGCTCAGGGTTGGCGGCGTACTGCCGATCCGGCGTTCGATTCGGACACCAGTAGATCGAAGCCTGGGGGTTGAGCGGGTTGTCCAGGCTCAGGTCTTTGGCGTCGCCGGCAGAAACCCCCGCCGCGACGGAGAACGCCAGCGTCACCACACTCACCCGGTTCATGCGAAGTGTCATCGTCGGCATGATGTTTATTGTGACCACGGAATGGGTGAAAGTCAATCAATCGCTCATTCGGCGGGGAGTTCCGGGAGTACAAGCTTGCAAACGCAATTCGTAATCAGATAGGCTGCAACACCGTTGGAAAAACGAGCCGTTCCCCTCTCAGACAAGATCCGCAGGCAACCATGCCATTTATTTCCATAGAAGAAGTCGCCCGCCACGTCGGGCGGGAGGTGACGATCCGGGGCTGGCTGCGACACCGCCGCAGCAGCGGCAAGATCCACTTCCTGGTGGTGCGGGACGGCACCGGCGATCTCCAGGCAGTCGTCAGCAAGGGTACGGTGGGGGAGGAACAGTTTGCCGAATCGGCCAAGCTGACCCAGGAGTCCTCCCTGATCCTGACCGGCAATCTGAAGGCCGACGCCCGTGCGCAGGGCGGCTACGAGTTGGAAGTCACGCGCATCCAACCGCTGCAGATCGCCGAGCCCTTTCCGATCCAGCCCAAGGAGCACAGCGTGGGGTTCCTCATGGAGCACCGCCACCTGTGGCTTCGCTCACACCGTCAGCATGCGGTGCTGCGGATCAGGCATGAGATCATCCGGGCCTGCCGCAACTTCTTCGATGAGCGCGGGTTCGTCCTGGTGGATGCGCCCATCTTCACGCCCAACGCTTGCGAAGGCACCACGACCCTGTTCCAGACGGACTACTTCGACGAGAAGGCCTACCTGACCCAAAGCGGCCAGCTTTACAGCGAGGCGACGGCCGCGGCCTTCGGGAAGGTCTACTGCTTCGGACCGACTTTTCGCGCGGAGAAGTCGAAGACGCGCCGGCATTTGATGGAGTTCTGGATGGTGGAGCCGGAGGTGGCCTTCGCGGAGCTGCCCGACATGATGGATTTGGCCGAGGCCTTCCTCAGCTACATCGTGGAGCGGGTGCTGACCGCGCGCCGGGCCGAGCTGGCCGTGCTGGAGCGGGATGTCGCCAAGCTGGAGCGGGTGACCCCACCCTTCCCGCGCATCACCTATGAGGAGGCGGTGGCGCGGCTGCAGCAGAAGGGCAATCCGATGCAGTTCGGCGATGATTTCGGCGGCGATGAGGAGACCTTGCTGTCGAGCGAGTTTGACCGTCCGGTGATCGTGCATCGCTATCCGACTGCGATCAAGGCCTTCTACATGCAGAACGATCTCACTCGTCCGGATTTAGCGCTCTGCATGGATGTGCTGGCCCCTGAAGGCTACGGCGAGATCATCGGCGGCGGGCAGCGCATCCACGAGCACGACAAGCTGCTGGCCCGGATTCGCGAGCACAAGCTGCCGGAAGAGGCCTTCCGTTGGTACCTGGACCTGAGAAAGTTTGGGTCCGTCCCCCATGCCGGCTTCGGGATGGGCATCGAACGGGTGGTGGCTTGGATCTGCGGGCTGGAGCACGTGCGCGAGACGATTCCGTTCCCACGGATGCTGTACAAGCTCTATCCGTAGTCGGATGCTATAAAAGCTTCATTTGTAGTAGTGACAAGTAACAAGTGAACAAGCTGACAAGGAGAACTTGTCAACTTGAAACTTGGCTGCTTGTCAGCTTTTTTCACGCGATGTCCCTGACTGGCAGGGTCGCGGCCGATGGATTCCCAACATCCAACAATCCCAGTAAGTTTGCCAATTGAAGAACGCTTGGCCATCGCGTATCGTATCCGATGCGCCATGAACCACGCGCTCTTGTAGGTCTTGATCCCCAGCATCCGCTGAAGCTGGAGAGCACTGATCCCTTTCTTGGACGCGCACATGAGGTGAATGGCCGCTAGCCAGTACGTGAGCGGCACATGCGAGTCCTTAAAGATCGTTCCGACCGTTACCGAGAGCTGCCTCCGATACGCGCCACACTTCAGGGCGCGCCGTCCTGCGCTAGACACCTTCAAGCGGTAAATTTTGTTCGCTCCCCGGTGAGGGCATATCTGGCCATCAGGCCATCTGGTGCTCCCCAGGGGTTGTGGGCCTCGACCTCACCGATCTGTGGATATCTTTTTAATGGCATATCCTATTAAGAACAAAAGATTTTTCTTGACAATTCTGCTCCGAAAGGTATATTCCAGCAAAAATTAGTGGGAAAAAGTGGGAGTGAATGGTTTAGACGATGAAGATAAAGCTCTTGATCAGGTTCATATCCCCGTGTTGGTCAACGAGATTCTCTTTTGGCTGGCCTGCCGGCCAGGAGGGCGATACGTGGACTGTACGATCGGGCAAGGGGGCCTAGCCTCCCGCATCCTTGAGACCAGCGGACCCAACGGGATTGTGATCGGGATTGACCGGGACGAAGCGGCCATTGTAGCGGCCCGTGCCAAGCTCGAGCGGTACGGCGGCCGCGCGCGGTTCATTCAGGGAAACTTCCGCGAGCTCAAGCAGCACCTCGCGTCGGTGGGCGTCTCGGAGGTTGACGGCGTGGTCTTTGATCTCGGAGTGTCGTCGGCGCAACTGGACCAGCCCGAGCGGGGTTTCAGCTTTCTCGCCGATGGGCCGCTCGATATGCGGATGGATCGAAGCGGCGGGTTGACCGCCGCCGATCTGGTGAACCGGCTTTCGGAGCCGGAGCTGGCGGACCTGATTTATCGCTACGGCGAAGAACGGTATGCCCGCCGCATCGCCCGCGCGATCGTGCGGGCGCGCGAGACGCACCCCCTCCGGACCACCTTCGACTTGGTAGGAGTGATCCGCGCTACGGTCCCGCCTCCCTACCGCCACGGGCGCCTGCACTGTGCCACCCGAACGTTCCAGGCTCTCCGGATTGCCGTGAACCGCGAGCTCGATGGGCTGGAAGAATCCCTGCGGGATGCGGCCGAGGTGTTGGCGCCGGCGGGGCGGCTGTGTGTCATCTCGTTCCACTCGCTCGAAGATCGGATCGCAAAGCAGACCTTGCGTTCCCTGTCGCAGGGCCCTGATCCCTGCTTGATCACGCTCACCAAAAAACCGCAGACGCCCACGGAAGAGGAGCGTCGGGGCAACCCGCGCGCCCGCAGCGCCAAATTGCGCGTGGCGGAGCGGTATTCCATGAGGGGACCATCATGAGCACTGTCCTGATCGTCGACGACGAGCCCCAATTGCGATTGCTCTATGCGGAGTTCCTGGACCTGCTGGGCTATCGGACCTGTACGGCGCGGAACGGCACGGAGGCCTTAACCATGGTCGAGCAGGAACGACCTCAGCTCGTCTTGCTCGATGTTGAGATGCCGGGCATGAACGGCATTGAAGTCCTCGGCCGGTTACGGGCCGAACACTTCGGCGGCAAGGTTCTGATGATCAGCGGCTCCTGGAGCGAGGCCGTGCTGGACCGGGCGCACGAGTTGGAGGTGGCCGGTGTGGTGAGCAAGCCGTTCGGGTTGGGCCAGTTGGAGCAAGCGGTCCGGGACAGCCTTTCGCCGACGGGCGCGCGGGTGGGGTTGGATGAGGAAGATGCGCAGATGGCCCTGGCAAAAGCGCCGTTGTAGGAGAAATCTAAGCCTACTGGTGGTAAAAAACTCTCCGCTCACAGTAAAGGAGAAGTTGTCAGTCTTCAGTGCTCGGTTCTCAGTTTCATGACTGAAGACTGATGACTGGAAACTGATTACTCTTAAGCGAAGTTTGGTATGGAGGGTCGCATGAAGGCCGTTGCTGTCATCGTCGGAGTCGCTCTGTTGCTGCTGTACGTGTGGGAGCGGAACGAGATCGTGCGGGCCGGGTACCACATCGAGCGGCTGAAGGAGAAAAAGGTGGTCCTGCAGCGGGAGCGCGATGGGCTGCGCGTGAAGGTCTCGGCCTTGACCGCGCCGGAGCGGATTGCGCGGGCCGCCTCGGAAAAACTGGAGATGATGCCGCCTCGGCCCGGGCAGGTGGTGCTCGTGCGGGCGAGGCCGGATATTCCGGTTCAGGCCGAGGACAAGGACAAAGACAAGGATAGACCGGCCGGGGCAGAGCTCCGGTTGGCCAAGTACGACGCCGTGGGGAAAATGCCGTGACGACGAAAGATCCCTATCGCGGTCGCCGGATCGTTGCCGCGTTTCTTTTGATGATGGGGTTTGTCCTGGTGCTGTTCCGGCTGTTCAGTCTGCAAGTGCTTCAGGCTGAGGAGCTCACAGCCAGGGCGGACCGGCAGCATCGCAAGACCGTGACCGTGGAAGGGGGGCGGGGGGGCATCTATGACCGGCAGGGCAATCCCCTGGCGATCAACATGGATGTCCCGTCGGTCTTCGGCGTCCCGGCTTCGCTGGAGAACCCCTCCGGCGTCGCGCGCGATCTGGCCCGCGTGCTCCACATCCGGGCCGATGAGATCGAGAAGAAGCTCAAGCAGGAGCGGAGTTTCGTCTGGATCGCCAGGAAGGTGGATCCTGAGCAGGGGCGCAGCCTGGAGCGCCTGTCGCTGGATGGAATCGGCACGGTGCTGGAAGGGCGGCGCTTCTACCCCAAGGGGCCGCTCCTGGCTCACGTGCTCGGGTTTGCCGGGATGGACGGGCAGGGGCTGGAAGGCATCGAGCGCCGCTACGAGTCCTATCTGCGTGGTGAGAAGCAACTCGTCGTGTTGCAGCGCGATGCCCTGGGCCGCACGGTGTTTCCCAAGGGGCTCAACGAGCAGGCGCCGGCGGCGGGGCACACGATCATGCTGACGATCGACGAGGTGATCCAGTACATCACCGAGAAGGAGCTGGACGAGGCGGTTGCGGCGTCCAAAGCCAAAGGCGGCATCGCGATCGTCATGGAGCCGCGGACCGGCGCGATCCTCGCCTTGGCCATCAGTCCGAAGTTCGATCCGAATATCGTCAAGGGCATCTCGGCGGACCGCTGGCGGAACCGCGCCCTGACCGATGCCTATGAGCCTGGGTCCACGATGAAGGTCTTCATCGCGGCCGCGGCGCTCGAGGAAAAGGTGATGGAGCCCGGCACGATGGTCTATGCAGAGAACGGCCGGATGACGGTGGCCAACACGGTCATCCACGACCATGAGAAGTCCGGCTGGATCACCTTCGCCCAGGTGATCCAGAAGTCCAGCAACATCGGGGCGGCCAAGACCGCGATGGCGCTGGGAGAAGAGCGGGCCTACCGCTACCTCAGGGCCTTCGGCTTCGGCGAGCGGACTGAAATCGACCTCCCCGGCGAAGCGGCGGGTCTCGTCAAGGAGCCGAAGGACTGGGGACGCCGGTCGCTGGCGTCCATCGCAATCGGCCAGGAGATCGGAGTCACCGCCTTGCAGCTTGTCACGGCCGCCTCCGCCGTAGCGAACGGCGGCTGGCTGATGAAGCCCTATGTGGTCTCGGACATACGCAGCAGCCAGGGCCAAGTCGTCGCGCAGTTCGGTCCGCAGGTGAGGCGGAGGCCGATCTCGGCCGAGACGGCTCGGACCCTGACCGGCATCATGGAGGGCGTGGTGACGAACGGAACCGGCAGCCGCGCGGCCGTGTCGGGCTTCCGAGTGGCGGGGAAGACGGGGACCGCGCAGAAGATCGATCCTCAGACCGGCGCCTATTCATCGACGCTCTTCGTCGGGTCCTTCACAGGGTTCGTCCCTGCCGAGGACCCGCGTCTGGCCATCGTCGTGATCGTCGATGAGCCCCACGCAGAGGCCTGGGGCGGCGTCGTGGCGGCCCCGGTGTTTCGGAAGATCGCCGAACAGGCGCTGCCCTATCTCGGCGTGTCGTCTCGCGCGCCGGTCAGGCTGGCCATGGCGAGCTATTAACGATGGATTCATTTGGTGATTAGTTCATTGAGTCAGGAGCAATTCCCTCAAATGATTCAATCATGAAATCGCGCAATTCTTAATGATGACCCTGGGTGAGTTGATCGCTCCGCTCTCCGTGCTGGAACAGCAGGGGAGGTTGGACGTCGAAGTGACCGGCCTGACCGATGACTCGCGGGCGGTGCAGCCGGGCTGCCTGTTCGTGGCGGTCAAGGGAGGCAAGGCGGACGGCCATGCCTTCCTGCGACAGGCCGTGGCCGCCGGGGCTTCAGGGCTGGTCGTGCAAGAGCGGCCTGCGGCTTCGCTGGAGGCGGGGGCGGCGGGTTCCCCTGTGCCGATTGTCCGCGTCCAGGATTCGCGGCGCGCGTTGGGGCTGCTGGCCGGCCGGTTCCACGGGAACCCCTCTTCCCGGCTCAGCTTGATCGGGGTCACGGGGACGAACGGCAAGACCACGATTACCTACCTCTGCAAAGGGGTGCTCGAGGCGGCGGGGCGGAAGGTCGGCATCATCGGCACGGTGGCCTACCAGATCGGGGCGGAGCGTCTGGCCGCGTCCCATACGACGCCGGGTGCCGTGGAGCTGCAGGCTCTCCTGGCCCGCATGGTGGAGGCAGGGCTGGACAGCGCGGTCATGGAGGTATCCTCGCACGCGCTCGCGCTGGACCGGGTCGTGGGCTGCGAGTTCGATGCGGCGATCTTTACGAACTTGACCCAGGACCACCTGGATTTTCATGCCGACCTGGAGGACTACTTCCAGGCCAAGTTGCGCCTCTTCACGGGCCTCACCCAGGGGCTCAAGTCCGGTTCCAAACGGGCGATCGTGAACGTGGATGATGAACGCGGCGAGCGCGTGTGCCGAGCCAGCCGGGTCCCGGTCTGGACCTACGCCGTGAAACGGGCGGCCGACCTGAAGGCCGAGGACGTGCGGCTTTCGCTGGCCGGCACCGGGTTCACCGCCGTGACGCCGGCGGGACGGTTTCACGTGGACAGCCGCCTGGTAGGGGAACACAACGTCTACAACCTGCTGGCGGCGATCGGGGTGGGGCTCCACGAGGGCCTGTCTCCGGCCCAGATCCAGGCCGGCCTCGAGTCGGTCGTCAACGTTCCGGGCCGGTTCGAGCGGGTGGACGCGGGACAGGACTTTACCGTGGTGGTGGATTACGCCCACACGGAAGATGCGCTCGAGCGGCTCTTGACTGCCGCCCAGCAACTCAAGACCGGCCGCATCATCACGGTCTTCGGGTGCGGCGGAGACCGTGACCGGGGCAAGCGGCCCAGGATGGGGAGGGTCGCAGCGCGGTTATCCGACCTGGTCATCGCCACGTCGGACAATCCCCGCAGCGAGGATCCGCTGGCTATCCTGAGGGAAGTGGAGGCGGGGCTCCGGTCCGCCATCGAGGCCCAAGAGACGCAGGCTCGCTACGAGGTGATCGCGGACCGTCGCCTGGCCATCGAGGCGGCCATCCGCGCGGCTCGACCGGGCGACATGGTCCTGCTCGCGGGCAAGGGGCACGAGGACTACCAGATCATCGGCTCCCAGCGGGTGCACTTTGACGACCGCGAGGTGGCGAGAGCTGCCGTACAAAAAATAGTGATGAATGATGAGTGATGAGTAACGGGTCAGGAAGCCTCACCCATCACTGGGGACCCGTTGCTCCAAGATTGCAACGGGTGCCCCCCGTCACCCATTGCGGATCACTCATCACGGATTACCGAGGGATGCCGCTCTTTACCGTCGAAGAGGTGCTGGAGGTGACCGGCGCGCGCCTGGTGTCCGGCGAGGCTCCGCGTCCGCTGCGGGGCGGCGTCCGTCGGCTCTGCACCGATTCGCGCGCGGCGCGCCGAGGCGATCTTTTCATCGCGCTCAAGGGCGAGCGCTTCGACGGACACCGGTTTGTGGCGATGGCTCTCCGTCGTGGCGCGATGGGGGCGATCGTCCAGGATCAGGTGACCATCGGACCGCCTGCGGCGAGATCAAGCGGTCGGGTGCGCGGCCGGGGGCCGTCCGCTCCTCTGCTGTTGAGAGTGCCGGATACGCTGGCGGCCTTTCAGCAACTGGCCTCCTATCACCGGAGCCGTTTCCAGATGCCGCTCGTGGCTGTGACCGGAAGCAACGGTAAGACCACGACCAAAGAAATGGTGGCCCTTGTGCTGGCGGAGCGGGGAACGGTGCTCAAGACCGAGGGCAACCTCAACAACCGCATCGGAGTTCCCCAGACCCTGCTCCGACTGACCGCCCGGCATGAGGCGGCGGTGATCGAGATGGGAGTGGATCGTAAGGGACAGACCCGGCGGCTCTGCGAGATCGCCCGGCCGACCATCGGCGTGATCACGAACATCGGGCCCGACCATCTGGAGTTCTTCGGCACCCTGGACGCCTCCGCGCAGGCCAAGGGAGAGTTGCTGGATCTGCTGCCGCCGGACGGCACAGCCGTGCTGAACGCGGACGATGCCTATTTTGACTATCTCGCCTCCGGGGCCCGCTGTCGGTTGGTCTCCTTCGGCCTCGCGCAGTCCGCGCAGGTGCGGGCCGTTGATGTCGCGACCGGTCCGAACGGTGTGACCTTCCAACTCCTGCTGCCCGCGCAGACCCGCGGCACGCGCGTCCTGTTGCCGGCGCACGGCGCGCACAACCTGTCCAACGCCCTGGCTGCGGCCGCTGTCGGACAAGCGCTGGGCCTGAGCGGGGCGGCGATCGCGCGGGGGCTCGCCCGCTTCAAGCCGGCCGCGATGCGGTCGCAGGTGACGGTCCGAAAAGGGGTCCGGATCATCAACGATTGCTACAACGCCAATCCGGCTTCGATGAAGGCGGCCATTGCGCTCCTGGTCGATCTGGCCGCCGGGAGCAGGACGATCGCGGTTCTGGGAGACATGCTGGAGCTGGGCCCGGAGACGCACGCCCTGCACCGGGAAGTCGGGGCCTACCTGGCCGATCGGGGCATCTCCCGCCTGATCGCCTGCGGGGTCCTGGGCCGGAGTCTGGCAAAGGGCGCCCGGGCGGCGGGCCTGGCATCCGATCGAATTGAGGAAGCGGCGGACGCAGCAGCAGCCGCGAAGATCGTGAAGAAGCTCGTGCAGCCGGGCGATGTGGTCCTGGTCAAGGCCTCGCGGGGCATGAAAATGGAACAGGTCATCGAACAACTGAAGAATGATGAGTGATGAATGCTGAAAAGTGAACAGTTCTCAGTTTACAGTTCTCAGTTTCGGAATTGTCAGGAACTGAAAACTGATCACTGATGACTGACAACTCAAATTCAGCATTCGGCGGTCATCGTTTCCCACGGTGGTAAATGCTCTATCTCTGGCTCTACCCGCTGCATACAGAGTTCTCCTTTCTGAACGTCTTCCGGTATCTGAGCTTCCGGATCATCTATGCGGCCGTGACGGCGTTTCTGCTGGCCTTTGTCCTGGCGCCGCCGATGATCCGCAAGCTGCAGGAGATTCGCATGGGGCAGCAGGTGCGTGAGGACGGTCCCAGCACCCACTTAGCCAAGACCGGTACGCCGACCATGGGGGGGCTCCTGATCCTGTTCGCGGTCCTCCTCTCCACCCTGCTCTGGGCGAACGTGTCAAACCGCTACGTGTGGCTGGTGATCTTTGCCACGGTCGGGTTCGGGTTGGTGGGGTTTGCCGACGATTACCTGAAATTCGTCGGGGGTCGGTCGAAAGGCCTGTCGGCGTCCCAGAAATTCATGGCGCAGGGCCTGGTGGCGCTCGGCATCGGGCTCTACTTTTACTTCCTGCCCGGCTACTCCACCCAGCTCAGCGTGCCCTTCTTCAAAAACTTCACGCCGGACCTGGGTCTCTTCTACATCCCCTTTGCGATCCTCGTCATCGTCGGGAGCTCCAACGCGGTGAACCTGACCGATGGGCTGGATGGCCTGGCGGTAGGGCCGGTGATGATTGCCACGCTGGCCTATACGATCGTGGCCTACGTGGTCGGCAACAAGATCATGTCCGACTATCTCCTGATCCCCTACATCGAGGGGGCGGGAGAGCTCGCCGTCTTTACCGCGGCCATCTTCGGGGCGAGCCTGGGATTCCTCTGGTTCAACACGTACCCGGCCTCCGTCTTCATGGGAGACGTGGGCTCGCTTCCGCTCGGCGCGGCGCTGGGGACGGTCGCGGTTGTGAGCAAGCATGAGCTGCTCCTCCTCCTGGTCGGGGGGGTCTTCGTGATCGAGGCCATCTCGGTCATCTTTCAGGTCGCCTCCTATAAGTCTCGCGGAAAACGGATCTTCTTGATGGCGCCCATCCATCACCACTTTGAAATGAAAGGGTGGGAGGAACCGAAAGTCGTGGTGCGTCTCTGGATCGTCGCAATCTTGCTGGCGCTGCTGAGTCTGAGCACGTTGAAACTGCGGTGACGGGCAAGGGGCGAGAGGCAATGGGTGAAAGGCAAAAAAGAAGGCGCAGGTCATTCTTGCCACTCGCCGCTGGCCTCTCGCCACTAGCCTGTACCGGTTGACGGCTGATGGCTAAAGGCCATGAGTTCATGGACAACGATGGACCTCAGGGGGGCGCGGGTGACGGTCGTCGGTCTGGCCAGAAGCGGGGTGGCAGCGGCGCGGTTGCTCCAAACGGTCGGCGCGCAGGTGACGGTGGCGGATGGCAAGGAGGAAGATTCCCTGGCGGACGCGTTGGCGCAACTGGACCGGCGCACCCTCAGGGTCAAGGCCGGCGCCGGCTACGAGTCGTCGCTAGACGGGGCGGAGTTGGTCGTGATCAGCCCCGGTGTCCCCTTCAGGCTGGAATCCTTGCAGGCGGCTCGTCGCCGAGGGGTCCCGGTGATCGGAGAGCAGGAGCTGGCCTCCCGGTTTGTGACGGCGCCGCTTCTCGCCGTGACCGGCACCAACGGCAAGAGCACCACGGTCACGCTGGTGGGGCTGCTGCTGGAGCGGAGCGGCAAGCGGGTCTTCGTGGGAGGGAATCTCGGCCAGCCGCTCTGCGAGGCGGCCCTGGCTTCCTATCAGTGGAAGGGCCAGGAAGGCAGCGCGCCGGGGCCCTATGACTATGTCGTCGCGGAGGTGTCCAGTTTTCAACTCGAGACGATCGCGCGGTTTCATCCCTGGGTGGCGGCGATCTTGAACGTGACAACGGATCATATGGACCGCTACGACTCGGTCGAAGACTATGTGGCAGCCAAGGCCAGGATTTTTGAGAACCAGACACCCGACGATTTCGCGCTTGTGAATCTGGATGATGCCCGGGTCGCGGGGCTCGCGCAGCGATCGCGCGCCAGGGCGGTGGCCTTCAGCAGGACCCAGCCGGTTACAGAAGGGGCCTTTCTGGACGGGGATCGGCTCTTGGTGACGATCGGAGGACGTACCCAGGAGGTCTGTCGGCTTGAGGAGATTCGGATTCCCGGGAGCCACAATCAGGCCAATGCGATGGCGGCCGCGACCATCGGCCTTCTCTGCGGCTGTCCGGTGGACGGCATCCGCGACGTATTGCGGACCTTTCCCGGACTGGAACATGCCCTGGAGATCGTCCGGGAGCGGCGGGGCGTGAAGTTCGTCAACGACTCCAAGGGCACGAACGTGGATGCCACCCTCAAGGCCCTTGAGAGCTTTGATGCACCGATCGTGTTGATCGCCGGCGGGCGAGACAAGGGCGGCGACTTCGCCCGGCTGCGGGAGTCGATCCTGCGGCGCGCGAAGCGGGTGATCCTGATCGGAGAAGCGGCCGGCCGTCTCAGGGCGGCGCTGAGCGGGTTCGACCGGATCAGCGACGCCGGATCGCTGCATGAGGCGGTCGAAGCGGCGGCCCGCGAGGCGGTTCCCGGCGATGTGGTGCTGCTGTCGCCCGCCTGCGCCAGCTTCGACATGTTTGTGGATTATCGGGACCGGGGGCAGCAGTTCAAGGAATTGGTCAACGCGCTGCCGTAACGAACGTGACGGGTGACGAGTGACGAGTGATGAAGTCGAAGAAATGTGGGGTGAATCAGTTGTCCCCTGTCACGCGTCACGCGTCACTTGTCACTGAATCGGGAGAGCGGATAAATGTCACGCAGGGGTGGTCTCCAAGCCGGCACCTTAGCGCTTCCCTGGCCGATGGGCGGTGCGTCGGCGAAGGGGGGTGCGGCGGCCGACCGGAGCGTATTGGCGGTGACGGTGGTCCTGGCCTTGGTCGGGCTCGTGATGGTGTTCAGCGCCAGCGCGGTCGTGGCCGGGAACCGATATCACGACTCGATTTATTTTCTCAAACGTCACCTGGTCTGGCTGGCCTTCGGGTTTCTGTTGCTCCAGGCCAGCTCTCGTCTCGACTACACGGTCTGGCGGAAGCTGGCCCTGCCGATCCTGGCAGTGACGTGCCTGTTGCTGGTGCTGGTCCTGATTCCGTCCTTGGGCGTCGTGGCCAAGGGAGCCAGGCGCTGGCTCAGGTTGGGGCCCATCTCCGTGCAGCCGGCCGAGATGGTCAAGCTGGTCGTCGTGCTGTATCTGGCCGGCTATCTCACCAGGAAGGAGGGGCGCATCACGGAATTCGCGCGGGGCTTCCTCCCGCCCCTGCTGGTCGTCGGCCTGCTGGCCGGGCTGGTGCTGCTGCAGCCGGACCTGGGGACGGTGGTGGTGATCGGCCTCGTGACGCTCGGCTTGCTGTTCCTGGCCGGGGCCCGGCTCGTTCATTTGTTCGGGTTGGTGCCGTTTGTCTTGCCGGCGGCGGCGGTGCTGATCTGGAAGTCCCCGTACCGTCTGCAGAGGCTCATGACGTTCCTGGATCCCATGAAGGATCCGACGGGGGCCGGCTTCCAGGTGAACCAGTCGTTTCTCGCCTTCGGGAGCGGGGGACTCTTCGGCGTCGGGTTGGGCGAGGGGGAGCAGAAGCTGTTTTTCCTGCCGGAGGCCCACACGGATTTTGTGCTGGCTCTGGCAGGGGAGGAGCTGGGGCTCGTGGGCACCGGCGCGATCATGCTGTGCTATGCGGCCCTGGTGCTGAAGGGCTTTCAGATCGCGGCAAGGGCGCGCGAGCCCTTCGGCCGCCACTTGGCTCTGGGCATCACCCTGCTCATCGGGCTCCAGGCGCTCATCAACGCCGGCGTGGTCACCGGCATGTTGCCGACCAAGGGGTTGACGCTGCCGCTGGTCAGCTATGGGGGCTCCTCCTTGATGGTCAATCTATTAGCGATCGGGATCCTCCTGAGCGTGTCACGGGACCGGCAAGGGGGGCAGGGCGGTGGAATCGGCGGGCGATGAACATCGTGATCGCGGCCGGAGGGACCGGCGGGCACCTCTATCCGGCGGTGGCGCTGGCGAGGGAGTTTCTCCGGCAGGTGCCGCATTGTTCGATTCTGTTCGTGGGCACGGAGCGGGGGATCGAGGGCAAGGTGCTTCCGCACGAAGGGTTCGAGTGGGAAAAGATCGCGGCCAAGCCGGTCATGGGGCGAGGGGTGCGGCAAGCCCTCAAAGCCTTTGCGTCGTTGCCGGTGGCGTGCTGGCAATCGGTGCGGCTTTTGCGAAAGCGGCGCGCCGACCTGGTTATCGGCATCGGCGGCTATACCAGCCCGCCCGTGCTGGCGGCGGGATTTCTGCTGAGAATCCCACGCGTGATTCTGGAGCCGAATGCCTATCCGGGCATGGCCAACAAGGCGCTGGGGCCTCTCGCCGATCGGGTGTTTCTGGGTTACGAAGCGGCCAAGCCGTATTTTCGTGCCAGCAAGGTCCGGGTCGTAGGGACCCCCGTCAGGCGGGCGTTTTTGGAAACAGGCGAGAGGCAAGAGGCGAGAGGCAAGGGGCAAGCTGAAAGCCAAGAATTTCGACCTCTCACCTCTAGCCCCTCGCCTCTAGCCCCTCGCCAGACATTGCTGGTGTTCGGTGGAAGCCAGGGGGCCCATGCGATCAATCAGGCGATGGTAGAGGCCTTGTCGCTCTTGCAATCGATGCCGACCGGCCTCTCGGTGATTCATCAGACTGGAGAGGCGGACTACGTCTCCGTCAAGAAGGCTTATGAGAGAGCCGGGTTGGGGGCGGATCGGGTGGAGGTGGTGCCCTTCTTGTTCGATATGCCGCGAGCCTTGAAGCAGGCGGATCTGGTCGTCTCCCGCTCCGGGGCCGTGACCCTGGCGGAGCTGACGGCTTGCGGGAAGCCGGCGATTCTGATTCCGCTTCCACAGGCTATCTATCAGCACCAGGAACGCAACGCCCGGGTGCTGGAGGAAGCGGGTGCGGCGATGGTGCTGCTCCAGCATGGCCTCACGGGATCAAAACTGGCGCAGACGATCGATTCGTTATTGGACTCCGCGGATCGCTTGCGGGTGATGGGCGAGCGGAGCGCGGCAATGGGCAAGACCGACTCGGCGGAAGTCATCGTCAGGGACTGTCTTGCGCTCGTGGGAGGTGGCCATGACAACAAGTTCGGTGCTGGAGCCGCGAGGTCGTGAGCGTGACGCAATCAGCCCGGACAGCCGCGTCAGACTCTACGGGCAGGAGGGATTGACAGGGAGACACCGCAGCATGTTCCGGAAGATTCAGCATATCCACCTGGTCGGGATCGGCGGCTCCGGCATGAGCGGCATTGCCGAGGTGCTGCTGACCCTGGGCTACAAGGTCACCGGCTCCGACCTCCAGTATTCGGACACGGTTCGCCGGCTGGAGGAGCTGGGGGGGCGGATCTTCATCGGCCACCAGGAATCAAATATCGGGGAGGCGCAGGTGGTGGTCATTTCCTCGGCCGTGTCTGCGACCAATCCCGAGGTGCTTGCCGCCAAGGCCAAGGTCATCCCGGTTATTCCGCGCGCCGAAATGCTGGCCGAGTTGATGCGCCTGAAGTACGGGGTCGCGATCGCCGGCGCCCACGGGAAGACCACGACCACTTCGATGGTGGCGTCGGTGCTGGCTCAGGCCGGCCTGGACCCGACCATCGTGATCGGCGGGAAGGTCAATGCCCTCGGCAGCCATGCCCGGCTCGGGCGCGGCGACCTGCTGGTGGCGGAGGCGGACGAGAGCGACGGGTCTTTCTTGAAGCTCTCCCCCTCCATCATCGCGGTGACCAATATCGACCGCGAGCACCTGGACCATTACGGAACCGTGGAGCGGCTGCAGGAAGCCTTCCTGGAGTTCATCAACCGGATTCCCTTCTACGGGCTGGCCGTGCTCTGCGCGGACGACGAGCGGATTCGCGCACTGCTCCCCCACGTCGTCAAACGCTACCAGACCTACGGCCTCCACGCGCAGCCGGGCACGCCGCCGCCCGACTTCCGCGCCGGCGAGATCACGCTGAACAAGTGGGAATCGGAATTTCGCGCCTATTTCCGCGAGAAAAGCCTGGGGCCATTCCGCCTGTCCATCCCCGGCGTCCACAACGTGACCAACGCGCTGGCTGCCATTGCGGTGGGGATGGAGCTGGATGTGCCGGTGGATTTGATCCGCAAAGGACTCGCGTCGTTTGCCGGGGTGGAACGGCGATTCCAGTTGCGGGGGGAGAAGGCCGGCATCATGGTCGTGGACGACTACGGCCATCATCCCAGCGAGATCCGGGCGACGCTGTCGGCGGCCAAGCAGGGATGGGAGCGGCGCCTGGTCGTGCTCTTCCAGCCTCACCGGTATACGCGGACGCGCGACCTGATGGACGAATTCTCCCACGCCTTCGATCAGGCCGATGTCCTGTTCGTCACCGACATTTATGCCGCGGGAGAAGCCGCGATCCCAGGGATGACCGGAGAGAAACTGGCCCAGGCCATCCGTGCGGCCGGGCATCCCTCGGTGACCTGGGTGGAGAACAAGGAACAACTGGTGGACTCGGTGCGGCCTTCTCTCCGGGAGGGTGATCTTGTCATCACGCTGGGGGCAGGAGACATCTGGAAGGCGGGGCTCGGCCTGCTGGAACGGCTATGATCGGCCCGTCTCTGATCGGAGGATCTGTCATGCGCGACGTGGTGCCACACCGGCCAGGTATGAAATCGAAGGTCAGCGTGCACCTGCTCAAGGCGCACAGCCCGTCCGATCTGCGGGCAGCGGTCAGAGGCATCCGGGGGGAGGTCCGGTTCAGCGAAGCGCTGCGGGACTTCACCTCGTTTCACATCGGCGGGCCGGCGGATGTGCTTGTCCTGCCGGCTGATGTGGAGGATCTGTGCCTGCTGGTGAGGCAGGCTCGCTCGTTCAAGGTTCCCCTCTTCGTCCTCGGGGGGACCAATCTGCTGGTGCGCGAGGGAGGCATCCGCGGCATCGTCGTGAACCTCTCGAAGCTGAACGGCATCACGGACGAGCCGGGCCATGTGGTCTATGCCGAGGGCGGCGTCGGCATGCCGACGCTCATGAAACACGCGATCAGCCGATCCTTGAGCGGACTCGAATGGGCGGCCGGCATTCCCGGCACGGTGGCCGGCTGTGTCGTGATGAACGCGGGGACGAGACTGGGGGAGATGAAGGATGCGCTCAAGGAGGTGCGGCTGGTGGACCAGAAGGGCCGGATCATCGATTGCCCCCTGTCGGCCATCCGCTTCAGCTACCGCCGGGCTCTGCTGCCGCGAGGAATTGTCGTCGGAGCCTGGCTGCAGCTCAAGCCCGGGGCGCGCGAGAAGATCGAAGCCGTGGTCAAGGAATATCTGCGACACCGGAAGGAGACCCAACCGCTGGCGCTGCCCAGCGCCGGCTGCGTCTTCAAGAATCCGCCCGGCGATGCGGCCGGCCGGCTGATCGAAGCGGTCGGCCTCAAGGGGGCGAGAATCGGGGACGCTCAGGTGTCGGAGAAGCATGCCAACTTTATCGTCAACCTGGGACGGGCCAACGCGGACGACGTGATTGCTTTGATCAAGCAGGTGGGGCGAACCGTCGAGGAGCAGACGGGGGTGACGCTCGAGCTGGAGCTCAAGATCGTCGGCCAGCCGTAATCGCCGCGTCGCCCTATCGCCGGGTCTCCGCGTCGTGTCCTGACGCGGTGATGGGGTGACACGGGGACGCGGGGATCGACATCAGGGATGACGCATCATGGCGACCAAACCGCTGACACGGGCCAGGATTGGGGTGTTGATGGGGGGCAGGTCTTCCGAACGCGAGATTTCACTCCGGACGGGGCTGGCCGTCCATCGCGCGCTGTTGCGGCGCGGCTACGACGCCGTGACCATCGATGTGGACGGCTCGCTGCTGCGGCAACTGCGGGCGAAGAAGGTGGCCCTGGCCTTTCTCGCGCTCCACGGTCCCGGCGGCGAGGACGGGACAATACAGGGTCTGCTGGAATCCATCGGGATGCCCTATACCGGCTCGGGCGTCAGGGCCAGCGCGATCGCGATGCATAAGGTCACGGCCAAAGCGCTCTTGGCCTCCCACGGGGTTCCGGTGCCGCCCGGCGCGGTGCTGCCCGAAGAACGCGGACGCGGGTTGCCGAGATCGCTTCCGACCGGCCTGCGGTGGCCGGTTGTTGTAAAGCCGGCCGCGGAAGGGTCCACGATCGGTGTGTCGATCGTCCGCCGGCCGGCTGAGTGGCGGCCGGCCCTCAGGCGCGCCTATCGCTATGATCGGGAGGTCATCGTGGAGTCCTATATCGCCGGACACGAGGTTGCGGTTTCCGTGCTGGCCGGCGCGACAAAGCCGGCGGCGCTGCCCCCGGTTGAGATCGTGGCACCGGGCGGGTTCTACGACTATGCGGCCAAGTACACCAAGGGACGGACGCGGTATCTCTGCCCGGCTCCCTTACCGGCTGCCGTGATCAGGAAGATCAAAGCGCTCGCCACCTCGGCCTATCAAGTGATCGGCTGCGAGGGGGCGGCGCGAGTGGACTTCCGTGTGACGCAGAAGGACCGGCCTTACGTCTTGGAGATCAATACCATCCCGGGGATGACCGAGACGAGCCTCTTGCCGATGGCGGCGGCCCAGGCCGGCCTCGACTATGACTCGCTCACGGAGACGATTCTTCGATCGGCGATCGATCGTCGGCAGGCTGGACAATTGGTCGGGCAGAGGGCGCGAGCCAAGGACGCACGGTCAAGCAGGAGCAAGCGGTGATCCTCTGGAGAAGAGACAGGTCAGGCCCCAGGCCCAATGTCCGGCTCCGGCAGCAGAAGCGGGCGGCGCAAGCCGGTGCTCGAGCGGCTGCCCACGGAGGCAGAGCTGGGCGGGCTCGGCGGATCTGCACACGAGCCGGATGGATGCTGTTGGGGGTGACGGTGATCGGCGTGGCCGGCTGGGGCGCGATGGAAGCCTACCGCTACGGTGAGCCCATCGTGAATGACTGGCTGCAGGTGCGGGACGTGACGGTGGCCGGCACCAGTCACGTGACTCGCCAGGAGGTGTTGGACCGGTTGGGGTTGCGAGGGGGAGAGACGTTGCTGTCCGTGCGCGTAGGGGACTTGGCCGAGCAGGTGGCCGCCCATCCCTGGATCAAGCACGCGACGGTGCGTCGCCGGTTTCCCCAGACGCTGGCCGTGACGATCGTGGAACGGCAGCCTGCCGCGGTTCTGAAAGTGCCGTCGGGGCCGCTGCTGCTGGATGACGAGGGTCGTGTCCTGACGGTGCTGGCGGAGACGGACGAACCGGACCTCCCGCTGCTGACGGGCATCGATTCCCACGACCTGATGGCGGGCGAGGTCCAGTCCAGGGAAACAGCCAGGGCCGGCATCAGGCTGGCCGGCCTGTTGGAAAGCCAGTTTGAGGGGAGGCCCGAAGTCGACATGGGCAACCCGGAGAACGCAGTCGTCTATATCCAGGGGCTGCGGTTTCAATTCGGTCCATCGTCGTTCGAGGAAAAATGGGAGCGGTACCGAAAGATCACGACCCATTGCACGGTGCCAGGCAATGGGTGCCCAACTCTGCGCGTCAGCGCGGACGGCGGGCAGGACGACAACATCACCCATTGCACCGATCACCCGTTACTTGGCCCATTGCAACCGGAGAGCAATGGGCACCCCAAGCAACAGGTACCCGGCAATGGGTGCCCGGACATTGACCTGCGCTATCCCGGCAAGGTGATCGTCCGCGAAAGGGGGTGACCAGCGGTGGCTAAGCGAGATCATATCGTGGTGGGACTGGACATCGGTACGACCAAGATCTGCACCATTGTAGCGGAAGTGTCGGGGGAGGGCGTCGTCAACATCGTCGGGGTCGGATCGAGCCCGTCACGCGGGCTTCGCAAGGGGGTCGTGGTCGATATCGAGAGCACGGTCGAGTCCATCAAGAAGGCTGTGGACGACGCGGCGCTCATGGCCGGGGCCGAGATCAACTCGGTCTGGACCGGCATCGCCGGCAGCCACATCTCCGGGGTCCGGTCGCGCGGCGTGGTGGCGCTCAAGAAACAGGAAGTGACCCGCGCGGACGTGCAGCGGGCGGTGGAGGCGGCCCATTCGCGGGCCGTGCTGGAACCGGACCGGCGGTTGCTCCATGTCATCCCGAGGGAATTCATCGTCGATGACCAGGACGGCATCCACGAACCGCTCGGCATGTCCGGTGCCAGGCTCGAGGTGGACGTGCACATCATCACCGGGGCGGTCACCTCGGCCCAGAACATCATCAAGAGCGTCAACCGAGCCGGCTTGGACGTCGTGGACATCGTGCTCCAACCCTTGGCCTCCAGCGAGGCGGTGCTGAGTCAGGAGGAACGGGAGCTGGGGGTGGCCATGGTGGACCTGGGAGGCGGCACGACCGACCTGGCCATCTTCGTCGACGGGAGCATTCATCACACAGCCATCCTCCCGATCGGCGGGCAGAACCTGACCAAGGACATTGCGATCGGCCTCCTGACCTCTCCGACCGAGGCGGAACGGATCAAGATCAAACAGGGAATCGCCAGAGTGGACCTGGTCAAGGAGGACGAGCTGGTGGACGTGCCGGCTGTGGGAGACCGGCCCGGCCGGACCGTTTCCCGGCGCGAGGTCGCCGAGATCATCGAGCCGCGCGTGGAAGAGATGTTCGACCTCGTGCGCCGTGAGATCATGCTCAACGGCTATGAAGGGATGCTGGGAGCGGGTGTGGTGATCACCGGCGGCACGTCCATGCTGGAAGGGATGCCGGATGCGGCGGAGGGCGTGCTCGATCTCCCGGCCCGTCGCGGCGCCCCTCACGGAGTGGAAGGGTTGCGGGACATTGCCGGCACCCCGATGCACGCCACCGCCGTCGGGTTGATCCTGCATGCCTGCCACCACGCCGGCAAGCTGGAAACGGGGGGGCTCCGCGGTAGTCGCCGGGTCGGCAAGGTGTTTGGACGTATGCGCGAGTGGATGCTCGAGTTTTTCTAGAGAAGAGAGCTGACAAGGGACAAGGAGCAAGCGGGCAAGCAGCAGGTCGCAAGTGGCAAGTGCACAAGTGACCAAGTCGCAAGAGTCTGAAACTTGTTACTTGGCTACTTGCGACTTGTCAGCTTAATCACTTGTTGCTCACCAAATGAAAGGAGGGGACGCGATGTTCTCATTTCAAGAAGATGAGATCCTGCCGGTTCACATCAAGGTGATCGGGGTGGGCGGCGCGGGATGCAACGCGGTCAACACCATGATCGAGTCAGGACTCAGCCGCGTGGAGTTCATTGCGGCCAATACCGACGTGCAAGCGCTGGGTCGGTCCCGGGCGGCCATCAAGATCCAAATGGGCCCGGAGCGGACGAAGGGCCTGGGCGCGGGGGCCAAGCCGGAAGTGGGGCGGGAAGCGGCGCTCGAAAGCCAGGACCATATCCGGGACACCTTGGAGGGATCGGAAATGGTCTTCGTGACCGCCGGCATGGGGGGCGGCACGGGGACCGGCTCGGCTCCGATCGTGGCCGGCATTGCCCGCGAGTTGGGCATCCTGACTGTGGGGGTGGTCACCAAGCCCTTCCAGTACGAGGGGCACCGGAGGATGAGCCATGCAGAAGAAGGGCTCAATGAGCTGAAAAAGCACGTGGACACGTTGCTCGTGATCCCGAACCAGCGTCTGCTGGCGATCGTGGACAAGACCACGCCGCTCCTGGAGGCGTTCAAGGTGGCCGATGATGTGTTGCGACAGGCCATCCAGGGCATCGCCGATGTGATCACGACGACGGGGCACGTGAACGTGGACTTTGCGGATGTCCGGACCGTCATGACTTACACAGGCCGGGCCGTGATGGGCATGGGGGTCGCGAAGGGCACGAACCGCGCGAGCGAGGCGGCGCAGAAAGCCATCTCAAGCCCCCTCCTGGAGGACGGGAGCGTCGAGGGAGCCAGGGGCGTGCTGCTGAACATTACGGGTGGAGCGAACATGTCGCTGCATGAGGTGGATGAGGCGGCCTCGATCATCCGGGAGGCGGCTGATCCGCAGGCCAACATCATCGTCGGGCAGGTAATCAATCAGGAGATGAAGGATGAGCTGGTGGTGACGGTGATCGCGACCGGATTCGAGCGGGAGGAGTTGCTCCTCAAGTCGGCTCCGGCCGAGCGTCCGTTGGCAGCCTCGGCACGCACCAAGGAGAGGGAGCCGGCGCTGGCCGGCATGCGAAGTGCGGCTCATGCGGGACCGCCGGCGAAAAACCTGGAGCGGCCGACCTTCCTGCGCAGGCTCACAGGGCAGCGGGAGGGGCAGGAACGGCTGGGGTTGGTCATGGAAGCAGAAGAGGATAAGTGGGACGTGCCCACCTTTTTAAGGAAACAAACGGACTGAGCAGAGGATAGTTTTGAGTTGTGAGTTGTGAATTTTGAGTTGCATGAAAACAGATGAACTGAAAACTGAAAACTCAAAACTAAAAACTGCCGCTCTGATTACGGTGCCGGCCTTTGCGAACGCGGGGAGCGGCGTGCGCCATTTTTTCGGGACCCGCCGGCAGCAGGGTGGGGCGGACCCCGCCGGTGCAAAGGTCGTGGTGTCGGTCAAGCAAGTGCACGGCGCCGACTCGCTGGTCTTGGACCGACCGGTCGCACAAGAGGAAGTTTTTGCCGGCGAGTGGGATGCGCTGGTCACGAACCAACCGGAGGTTCTGCTGACCGTCAGGACAGCCGATTGCGTGCCGGTTCTGGTCCACGATCCTGTCCGCAGGGTCGTGGCGGCGATCCATGCCGGCTGGCGCGGGACCGTCGAAGGGATCGTCCCCCGGACGCTCTCGATGATGACGCAACGGTTCAGCTCTGATCCCAGGTGGATGAGGGTCGGGATCGGCCCTTCGGTCGGGCCCTGCTGCTATGAGGTCGACGAACCGGTGCTGGAACGGTTGCGCGAGGGCTTCACCGACTGGCGGACGGTGGTGCGGGGCACCGGGCCCGGCAAGGCCGTCCTGGATCTTCGTTCTCTCGTCCGGCGGCAGGCGGAAGCAACCGGCGTCCTGCCGCAGGAGGTCAGGACCGTCAATGTCTGCACCGTCTGTCATCCGGATCTCTTTTATTCTTACCGGCGCGATGGAACAGCGAGGGATACCATGGTCAGCGGGATCATGCTGACCCGGCGTGCATCGAGCAGGAAGCCATCGGGACATGCTGGCTAAGGTGATCTCCATCTTGACGACTCGATGCCCTCGGTGCCGCTTCCGTTACGGAAAGCTGGCCGGACAGGATTCCCTGAACCGATTTTTTTCTCTCTTCTTCGTCCATCCCTTCCAGTGTCCCTCTTGCAACAATCGGTTCCTGGCCTTGTCGTTTTCATCACAGAGGGCCCGGACAGGGAACAATGATGAAGGAGCCCGGTAAATAGTGTAAGATGGCGCTGTTTTTGTCGGTCCGGACCGAGTGTTCATCAGCGGATTGTTCATGTGGCGGACGTCAACCATTCGGCGAGTATCGCCCGCAACGTGCAGGCGGTTCTCGAACACATCGAGCAGGCGGCACTTCGCGTTGGGCGGCGGCCCGCTGACATCCAGCTTGTCGCGGCCACCAAGTCCCAGCCTGAGGCCCTGATCCGCCAGGCCATTGCGGCTGGGGTCCGGATTGTGGGGGAGAACCGGCTCCAGGAGGCGCTGCCGAAGGTCGGTGCGATCGGGATTGCCGAGGGCATCAGGTGGCACTTCATCGGCCGCCTGCAGCGGCGGAAGGTGAAGGCGGTCGTCGGGCTCTTCCAGATGATCCATTCGGTCGACAGCGTGGAACTGGCCTGTGAGATCGATCGTCGTGCGGCGGAACTCAACATCGAACAGGCCGTGCTGCTGGAAGTCAATATCGGGGGAGAGGCCAGCAAAGGCGGGTTTGCCCCTTCAGGATTAGCCGACGCAGCGGTCGCCCTGGATCGGTTGCCGCACCTTGCCGTGAAGGGTCTGATGACCGTGCCCCCGCCGACCATCCAGCCGGAGCAGGCCAGACCCTACTTCCACGAGCTCTGCGGCCTCGCGCGGTCGCTCGCCTCGCTCGGCTTGACCCGTGTCCGTATGGAGGAGCTCTCGATGGGCATGTCGCACGATTACGAGGTTGCAGTGGAAGAAGGGGCGACGCTGGTCCGGATCGGCACCGCAATTTTCGGGGCGCGTAAAGCGGGCCAATGACAAATAGAGCGAGCTGACAAGTTGCAAGTGGCCAAGCTGACAAGCGAGCAAGCTGACAAGTTGCAAGTAACCAAGTAACAAGTTTCGGACCCTGCAACTTGGTCACTTGTGCACTTGCCACTTGTTCCTGACGACGAGATACGAGCGACAAGGTCAATGAAAAGGATTGCGATCATTGGGGCGGGCCAGATGGCGGAGGCGTTGCTGGGGGGGCTGCTGGCTTCCCATACCTTCGACACGGCCTTCTTGTGGGCCACCGACGTGAGCCGGGAACGGTGCGACCTGGTCAAACGTCGGTTCGGGATCAAGACCGGGTCCGATAACCGTGAGGCCGCTTCCTGGGCGGAGGTGGTCCTGCTGGCGGTCAAGCCGCAATCCTTAGAGGAGGTGCTCAAGGGGATCGCGCCGGTCCTCGCCGGTCGTCTGGTCGTCTCCATTGCCGCGGGGGTCTCCATCCGGCGTCTGGCGGAGCTGACCTCGACCGGCATGAAGCTGGTGCGTGTGATGCCGAATGCGCCGGCGCTGGTCCGGGAGGGCATGTCCGCCGTGGCCTTCGGGCCGGACGTGACGGAAGAAGACCGCCGGCTGGTCCGCACCCTGTTCGAAGCGGTCGGCCGGGTAGTCGCGGTCGAAGAGTCTCTGATGGATGCGGTCACGGGGCTGAGCGGCAGCGGCCCCGCCTATGTGTTCATGGCCATCGAGGCGCTGGCGGACGGCGGCGTGAAGATGGGGCTGCCGCGGGGAACGGCCGAGCTGCTCACCGCCCAGACCGTGCTGGGCGCCGCCCGCATGGTGCTGGAAACGGGCGAGCATCCCGCGCGTCTCAAGGACCGGGTGGCGTCTCCGGGAGGCACGACGATTGCCGGGCTCCATGAACTGGAGCTGGGCGGCCTGCGGGCCAGCCTCATGGCGGCGGTCGAAGCGGCGACCAGACGGTCGAAGGAACTGGGAGGCTGAAAGGGCCGATGTTCGTTGCGGGCAATGTGCTGAGCGCGGCGGCGGTCGTGGTGGATTGGGTGCTCACCCTCTACATGTACGTGATCATCGCCCGGGCGCTGATTTCCTGGGTGAATCCGGACCCCTGGAACCCGATCGTGCAGTTTCTGGATCGAGCGACCGAGCCGGTCCTCTCTCCGATCCGGAAACGCCTGGGGTGGAAGATGGGCATCGATATCTCGCCGATCATTGCGATCCTGATCATTATCTTTTTGCAGTTGGCCGTTGTGCAATCCCTGAAGGATATCGCGCTCCGCATGCAGTGAGCGCGCCTGAGAGGTCACCCATGAAGATCACGCCGCTCGACATCCAGCAAATGCGGTTTCGGGTCCGGTTGCGGGGGTATGATCGTCGGGAAGTTGATCAGTTTCTGGAAGAGTTGTCGCACACTGTGGAAGGGTTGAATCGCGAGAATGTGACGCTGCGAGACCGATTGGCCGGCGCCGACGCGCAACTGGCCGAGCTGAAGAAGGCGGAGGCGACGCTGGCCCACACGCTGGTGTCCGCCCAGACCCTGACGGACGATCTCAAGCAAGCGGCTCAGCGAGACGCCGAGTTGATCATGAAGGAGGCGGAGCTGAAGGCGTCGGAGCTACTCCAGGAAGCACGGATGGAGATGGCCGGCCTGCAGCGGGGTCTGTCGGACCTGCACAAACAGCGGCTGCTGGCGATTGAACGCCTGCGCTCCACGTTGCGGACCTTTGAACGGATGATCGAGATCGAGACCGGAGACGAAGAGACCTCCCATCAAGCCGAGCAGTCCTGTGAGACGTGAAACGTGAAGCGTGAAGCGTGAAGCGCATCTCGTCTCTCGCGAGGTCGTCAGTTTTCAGTAATCAGTTCTCAGTCGTTGAACTGAAAACTGACAACTGAGAACTAAAAACGTTTCACGCCTGACTCCTTACGCTTCCACGATGAGCCAGTCCGATCCGATCACGCGCGCACTCCAGTCGGCGGTGGAGACGGGTGTCTTCCCCGGCGCCGTGCTGCTGGTCCGGCTGCACGGGCAGATTTTGTACCAGCGGGCCGTCGGTCGGGCCTCGCTTATCCCCGAGAAGAAACCGGCTTCGCCGGACACGGTCTACGACCTGGCTTCGCTGACCAAACCCTTGGCCACTGCGACCTCGATCCTCTGTCTGATCCAGGACGGCCGGCTCGGCTTGGACGATTCGCTGGAGCAGCTCCTCGTCGAGCTGGCGGGCAGCCCCCTCGGCGCCGCGACGGTCGCTCATCTCTTGACACACAGCGCGGGACTTCCGGCCTGGCGTCCTTTCTACGAGCGGATTGCCCCCCTCCCTAGCCATCCCCCTCAGGGAGGGGAGGGTGGGGGTGGCGGGTTTCTGGGCAGCGAGCAGGCGAAACAGCTCGTGCTGGATCTCATCAGGCAGGAGCCCTTGCTGGCGTCGGCGGGGACGCACAGCCTGTACAGCGATCTGGGGTTCGTCCTGCTGGGCTTGGTCATCGAACGGCTGGCCGGCTGCTCGCTGGCGACGTTCGTTCGGGAACGGGTCTACGAACCGATCAAGGCAGAACCGCTCTTTTTCGTCCAGCGAGACGGCACCATCGTCGGCGGGAGCCGCGCAACGGGAGACCGGGCGAAGCTCCTGAGCCTGGTGGCGCCGACCGAAGAGGACCCCTGGCGCGGGCGGGTCTTGTGTGGCGAGGTCCATGACGAGAACGCCTATGCCTTGGGAGGAATTGCGGGACACAGCGGCCTGTTCGGGACGGCGGCGGCGGTGCTAGCCGTGTCCGGCTGCTGGCTGGACAGTTACCTCGGGCGGGAGTCCCTGCTGCGTTCCGATTTGGTGCGGCGCTTCGTCAGCAGACAGGATCTGCCGGCCGGGTCTAGTTGGGGGCTGGGGTGGGATACGCCGTCGGCGCCGTCTTCGTCGGGCACCAGGTTTTCACCCAAGTCCTTCGGGCACCTGGGCTATACGGGCACGTCGCTCTGGATCGATCCGGAGCGTGAGTTGGAAGTGGTCCTGTTGTCCAACCGGGTGCATCCGACGAGAAAGAACGACGGAATCCGGGCCTTCCGCCCGAAGATTCACGACATCATCTACGAAGAGCTGGTGGCTGATAGCTAGCTGATGGCTCGTGTGACGCAAGGACGGCCGGGCGACGAACGGTGCGCACGTTCGGTTGCGGCATGATGCAGAAAGCCGGCCTCGGCTGACGAAGGGTGGGGGGCGAGGGGCGCACGGCGCGACGAAGAAGGAGCGCCACGCTTGTGCGCGCCGCCGAGACGGTGAGGCGGCCGGGTCTTACCGGGAGTTAGCGAGCAAATGCGGTCGGGAACCCGTTGCTCTTGGTTGCAACGGGTCAAAGCAACGGGTGAATGAGGCCGAGCACTGTTTGAAGCTGGCTTTGCGAAGCAGGAAGCCAGCAAGTTGCGCAGGCCAGCAGATGCGACGCTTACTGCGGTCGAGCCGCAGCGCCTGAGCAGGGCGGTTCAGGCCATGCCGATCCCGCGGTTAGGGGGTGTCCGGATAGTCGAGCCAGGTTTCTTTCTCGGCCAGGTACCGGCGGCCCTTAAAATTCGCCCTCGTCCGCATCCGCCGGAACCCCAGATCCTGGAGCTTGTCAACCAGGCTCTTGACCGCTGCGCCGACCGTGGTGCCGGTCTCGCCTTCGACGGTCAGGGCCTCATACATGACCTTCGCCTGGTAGCCTTGGGCGACCCGGCTGACCTGGATGGAGCGGTTGAAGTAGCGGTCACTCGGGTCGGTCCCCTCGATCTGGTGGCGCTCGACGACTCCCTCTCTCTTAAAAGACAGCGGAAGGGTGCTCACCTCTGCCTCCCTGAATGGTCATGGCCGTTCCTGAAAAAGCGCGCTATTATAGTCATCCCCGGCCGGTTGTTCAACTCGACCCGCATGTTGACAACCACGGGCTTGCTTTCTATATATAGTTGCGTTTCTCATCGATCCGGATCCTTCGAGTTGGTGCAATCGGGAGGATAGGCCGGTTCCTGCCGGCAACGTCATGAACGTTCCAAACAGTCTGACCATCCTTCGCATCCTCCTCATCCCGGTCTTTGTCGGGTTTTTGATCTACGAGCGCTATGACTACTCGCTCGGGGTGCTCCTCGTGGCAGGTCTGACCGACGGTCTGGACGGAACCATTGCACGGGTCGCCAACCAACGGACCAGGCTTGGGGCCTACCTGGACCCTCTGGCGGACAAACTGCTGCTCACCTCCGGGTTTGTGACGATCTCGGTCCTGCATCTGATTCCCTTGTGGATCGCGATCCTGGTCGTCAGCCGCGACGTGATCCTCATGACCGGCACGGTGGTGGCGCGCCTGACTGAATCCCGCGTGGATCTCTCTCCGACCCTGCTGGGCAAGGGGACCACCCTTTTCCAGCTTGTCTATCTCATCCTGGTCGTGGGGCTGACCTCCCGCCACATGGACCTCCAGGTGATCCAACCGCTTCTGTATTTCATGGTGGGGCTCACCGTCCTGTCCGGCTTCCACTATCTCTACCGAGGCTATGTCCATGTCAACGCCAGCGAAGCGTGACGGAAGAATTGCGAAGAATCGGGACATCGAGTCATTGGCGAATGACCCAATGAATCAATCGTCAATTCTGTAAAGAATCGTCGATGGTTCAATGGCTCAATCGTCAATTCTTTTGCGAGTTGACAGACCTCAGACCCTCCAGTAGACTTCTTCCTGCCCGACGACGGCCAACCTCGTAGAACAAGGCGCGAAATGGGACCGGTTTCTGAGCGGGCCGACACCTATGGGTGGCAACCGGTCGGCCCTCGGTCGCTCCTCCACTCCACACCGCAAGAGATGCACACAGGTCGCTGATGGCTACGTTTGCCTATTTAGGCAGGACCAAGCAAGGCGTCGTCAAAAAGGGCGAAGTCGAGGCGAAAACCCGCGACGAGGCCGTGGCGCAGCTCCGGCAGGGGGGCGTCATCGTCTCAACCATCCAGGAAAGGACCAAGCAGGGCTTCCTGGCGAACTTGGGCGGCGGAGTGACCGAGAAAGACATCGTGGTGTTCACCCGCCAGTTCGCCACGATGATCGGCGCCGGTCTTCCCCTCATCCAATGTCTGGAGATCCTGTCCACGCAATCGGAGAACAAGGTGTTCGGCAAAGCCATCGGAGAGATCAAACTCGAAGTCGAGAGCGGGTCCACGTTTGCCGACGCGCTGCGCAAGCAGCCGAAGTCGTTTGACGAGCTGTACGTCAACATGGTCCATGCCGGCGAGTTGGGCGGTCTGTTGGATACGATTTTGGTCCGCCTGGCGGTCCACATCGAGAAAGCCATGAAGCTGAAGAGCCAGATCAAGTCGGCCATGATCTACCCGGCTGCGATCATGGGCGTGGCGGTGATCGTGATCACGGTGCTGATGATCTTTGTCATTCCGATCTTCGCAAAGATGTTCCTGGAAATGTCCGGCGGCAAGGTCGGACTGCCGGGTCCGACCCAAATCGTCATCGATGCCAGCAATTTTATGCAGGCGTACATCGTCTATATCGTGATCGCAGCGGGCGGCTTCGTGTACGGCATCAAGCGGTACTATGCGACGCCCAAGGGACGGTTGACGATGGATCGCCTGGCTCTCAAAGTCCCGGTCATGGGAGACCTGATCCGGAAAGCCGCCGTGGCCAAGTTCACGAGGACGCTGGGCACGCTGATCTCCAGCGGCGTGCCGATCCTGGAAGGCCTCTCGATCACGGCCAAGACCGCCGGCAACAAGGTGATCGAGGGGGCGATCATGGCGGCGCGGCAAAGCATCAGCGAAGGCAAGACGGTGGCGGATCCGCTGTCGAAGGGCGATATTTTCCCGAAGATGGTTACGCACATGATCTCGGTGGGGGAATCCACCGGCGCGCTGGACACCATGCTGGGCAAGATCGCCGACTTTTACGACGAGGAGGTGGATGCGGCGGTAGCGGCGCTGACCTCGCTGCTGGAGCCCATGATGATGGTGTTTCTGGGTACGGTGATCGGCTTCATCGTGATCGCCATGTACCTGCCGATTTTCAAGATGGCCTCGGTGGTGGGCTGATAAACGCCGTGAAGCGTCAGGCGTGAAGCGTGAGAAAAGGGTTTTCAGTCATCAGTTCTCAGTCGTCAGTTCCGGAGACTGAAAACTGAATACTGACGACTGATGACTCATTGCGAGCGACGCAGCACAAGATACGAGACCCGCTGACGATGCACGACCTGAAACGCAAGCTGCATTGGTTGATGGCCCTCCGAGTGGTGGTGGTTACGCTACTGCTGGGCCTCTCGCTCGCGTTTCAAGTGGCAAAAGGCGAGCTCGTCCTCACGTTCTATGCGCTGATTGTCCTGACCTACGCCATCACGATCGCCTATGCCGTCACGCTCAGGTACCTGACGCAACCGACGGCGCTGGAACGGTTCGCCTCCGGTCAGCTCGGCGCGGATCTGCTGCTGGAGACGTTTCTGGTGGCCAAGACCGGCGGGGTGGTCAGTCCGTTCTCGGTGCTCTACGTGGTCACGGTCGCCCTGGCGAGCCTGATCCTTCGGCGGCGGGGAGGGCTGCTGACGGCGGGGGTCTCCGTGATCCTGTTCGGGCTGGTGACCAACGTCCAGTTATACGGGCTGTTTGCCTCCTCGGGCTGGCTGCCCCCCAGCCGCCTGTCGGTGACGGAAACCTTTTACGCCTTCGTGCTTCACGGGCTGGCCATGATCGCGGTCGGGTTGCTCAGCGGCACGCTCGCCGAGCAGTTGAGGCGAGCGGACTTGTCGCGGGTCGAGACGGAGCGGGGGCTCAGCCGGCTGCAAGCCTTCCATGAGAACGTCGTGCAGAGCATCAGCAGCGGGCTCTTTACGACGGATTCGGTCGGCCGCATCACCTCGTTCAACCTGGCTGCGCAGGAAGCCACCGGCTATACCCTGGAGGCGGTGCTCAATCGGCTTTGGTGGGAAGTGTTCGACTGGCAGCAGGGCGACCTGTTCAGGATGGACCAGACGGCTCTGACGGGGCCCCACCGATTCGAGGCGGAGGGGAGGCGGGCCGACGGCAACCGTCTCGTGCTGGGTATGACCCTCTCGCCCCTGACCGAGCACGGTGCGCAGACCGGACTCGTGGGCGTCTTCAAGGACCTGACGCAAATCAGGGACATGGAAGAGGAGATGCGGCGGAAGGAATGGCTGGCGACGTTGGGCGAGATGTCCGCCGGCATGGCGCACGAGATTCGCAATCCCTTGGCCGCCCTGGCTGGCGCCATGCAGATGCTGCGGAAAGACCTGCCGGTGGAGGACTCCGATGTCCGCTTGATGGACATCGCGATCCGCGAAGCCAACCGGCTGGACGCGATCGTGACGGAGTTCCTGCTGTACGCGCGGCCGCCGGCGTTGAATTTGAAAGAGGCCGACCTGAACCAGTTACTGGCGGAGACCTTGGCCTTGATGCGGCATGAGGCACGGGCCCGGTCCAACCTCACGATCAGTTCCCGCTTGAGCGACGACCCGATGACGGCCCAGGTGGACCAAGATCAAATCAAACAGGTGTTCTGGAACCTCGCGATGAACGCCTTCGAGGCCATGCCGTCCGGGGGGCAGTTGACCATCGCCACGAGCCGCCGCTGGGTCGGGTCCGGCAACCGCACGGGTCAAGTGATTGAGATCCTGTTTCAGGACACGGGGGAGGGCATCAGGAAGGAAGCCTTGGACAAGATCTTTCTCCCGTTCTTTACGACCAAGATGAAGGGATCCGGTCTGGGACTCGCCGCGGTCCACCGCATCGTGGACCTCCACGGCGGCTGGATCCGGGTGGAGAGCCAGGAGGGGAAAGGGGCGCGGTTTGCGGTCTGCCTGCCGGTGCTGGCTGAGGCAGGTCCGCGCCTGTGGCACGAGGGCCGTGAACCATGGAGTCGTGAATCGTGGAAAAGATCCTGATCGTCGACGATGAACGCAGCATGCGCGATGTGCTGAGCATCATGCTCAAGCGCGCCGGCTACGGCGTGACGGCCGCAGCCGACGGCGAAGAGGCGGTCGAGCAGATCGGCAAAGAGATTTTCGATCTGGTCATCACCGACCTCAAGATGCCCAAGCTCGGCGGGATGGAAGTGCTCAAGGCGGTCAAGGAAGTGTCGCCCGAGACCGTGGTGCTGATGATCACGGCGTTTGCCTCTACCGAGTCGGCCGTGGAGGCCATGAAGCGCGGGGCGTACGACTACCTGACGAAACCCTTCCAGGTGGACGAAGTCCAGCTCATCATCCGCAACGCCCTGGAGAAGCGGCGGCTGTCGACCGAGAACATGCTGCTCAAGCGGGAGATGGCCAGCCAGGCGTCGTTTGCCCAAATCATCGGGCAGAGCAACGCGATGCAGAAAGTCTTCGACATGGTCCGGAAAGTGGCGGACAGCAAGAGCAACGTGCTCGTCTGCGGGGAGAGCGGGACGGGCAAGGAGCTGGTGGCCTGCGCCATCCATTACAACAGCCAGCGCAGCCGCATGCCCTTTGTCACCGTCAACTGCAGCGCCTTGCCGGAACCGCTGCTGGAGAGCGAGCTGTTCGGGCACATGCGGGGCTCCTTTACGGGCGCCGTGTCCAACAAGGCCGGCTTGTTCGAGGTGGCCAACGGGGGCACCATCTTTCTGGACGAGATCGGCGAGACCACCCCGGCCACCCAGGTCAAGCTCCTGCGGGTCATCCAGGAACGGGAGTTCCGGCGGGTCGGAGGAACCAAGGACGTCAAGGTCGACGTGCGGATCATCGCGGCCACGAACAAGGACCTGGAGCAAGCGGTCGCCGACGGCAGCTTCCGCGAAGACCTGTACTACCGCCTGGACGTGATCCCGATCCACTTGCCGCCGCTGCGACTCCGCACCGGCGACATCCCGGTGCTTGTGCAGCACTTCCTGGAGCGGTTCGCGAAAGCCAACGGGAAACCGGTCCCGGCGCTGAGCCCGGAGGCCATGCGTCTCCTGATCGACCACGAGTGGCGCGGCAACGTGCGCGAATTGGAAAACCTGATCGAGCGCGCCGTGGCCTTCGCCTCGGGCGCCGTGATCGGCGAGGAGGAGATCCGCGGCTGGCTCCATCGTCCCGCTGCCCAGGCCCAGGCCCATCCGACCGACCTTCCCCCGGAGGGCTTGGATCTGGAGGAGCTGATCAACCGGATCGAAAAGGACTTGCTGCTGAAGGCTTTGGAGCGGGCCCGGTGGGTCAAGAAAAAGGCGGCCCGGCTCCTGCATCTGAACGCCCGTTCTTTCCGGTACCGGTTGGAAAAGTATGCCATTAAAGGGGGGCAGGATGACGAGGATGTGAAACCTGAATCGGGAACCGTGAAGGGTGAAGCGTGAAGCGGACCAATGACAAATAGAGCAAGCTGACAAGTTGCAAGTAACCAAGTAACAAGTTTCGGACCCTGCGACTTGGTCACTTGTGCACTTGCCACTTGTTCCTGACGACGAGTGACGAATGACGAACGACGAAATACGGGTCTCGGCGCCGGCCAAGGTCAACCTGATTCTCCGGGTGCTGGATCGCCGGCCGGACGGCTATCATAATCTCTGGTCGCTGATGCAGACGGTGGCGCTGGAGGATCAGGTGCGCGTTCGGCTGCGTCCGGACTCAACCGACGTGCGTCTGTCCTGCGACGACCCCGCCTTGCCGATCGACGGACGGAACCTGGCAACGCGTGCGGCGGCGCTGGTGCTGGAGCTGGCCCACCGACAGAGCCGGCATCGAGTCGGTGTGGAGATTCACCTCGCCAAGCGGATTCCGGCGGGGGGCGGGCTGGGCGGAGGGAGCAGCGACGCAGCGGCGACGATCGTCGGGTTGAACCGCTTGCTGGGGCTGGGCTGGTCAGCGGAAGAGATGGCGCGGGTCGGGCAGTCGCTGGGCAGCGACGTGCCGTTCTTTTTCTTCGCTCCCTCGGCGGTGATCCGCGGCCGGGGCGAGGAGATCGCGCCGGTGATTCTGACGGGAGAGCGATGGGTGGTTCTGGTCAATCCCGGATTCCCGATCGAGACCCGCTGGGCCTACGAGCGGCTGGCCGGGGCTCGTCGAGGAGTGCGGGAGTTGGCGGAGGGGCTCAGGCGCCTTGATGGGAAAACGGCCCTTTCATGGGACGAGGTGATCCCGCTGATGGAAAACGATTTTGAAGCGGCGCTGGCCCCCGTCCATCAGGTGATTGGGGAGATCAAGACGGAACTGGTCTCGCGAGGAGCCGAAGCCGCGCTGCTCTCCGGCAGCGGCGCCACCGTGTTCGGGGTCTTCCGCGATGAGAGTTCGGCCCTCAGGGCCAGGGAAGCGGTGGGCCTGCTCGAGGGCCGTCGGGCCTTTGCCGTGCGGGCCGGCAGCGTTTCGTCAATGGTCACTCGTCAAGGGTCAATAGTGCAGATCGCATGACAAATGACCGATGACTTGTTTGCCCTCGTCAGTCGGTTGACAGTCGCCGTCGCTTTCCGATAAAGTGTTTTCTCCCGTTACAGCCTTCTTGCCCTGGGCCTGCGGCGAGGTGACGAGCAGCGAGGTCTCCTTGTCGGTCAGCGGGAGGGTGCTATGCGTAAAGAACTGAAGCTTTTTTCCGGCAACGCGAACCAGGCTCTGGCCAAGGAGATTTGCGGATATCTGGGCGTTGGATTGGGGGAGGCGACGGTCTCTTCCTTCAGCGACGGGGAAATCCGAGTCCGCATCGAAGAAAACGTGCGGGGCTCGGACTTGTTCTTGATCCAGTCCTGCAGCCAGCCGGTGAACACGTCGATTATGGAGCTGCTGATCATGATCGACGCGGTGAAACGGTCCTCGGCCTACCGGGTTACCGCTGTCATCCCCTACTTCGGGTATGCCCGGCAGGATCGGAAGGATCAGCCCCGAGTGCCGATCACGGCCAAGCTGATGGCCGACCTGATTACGACCGCCGGGGCCGATCGCGTGCTGACCATGGATCTCCACGCAGGACAGATTCAGGGATTTTTCAATATTCCGGTGGATAACCTCTATGCGACCCCCGTGCTGCTGGACTACATCACCAAGCGGGGGGGGGATGATCTGGTGGTGGTGTCCCCGGATGCCGGCGGGGTGGAACGGGCGCGGGCCTTCGCCAAGCGGCTCCAGGCGCAACTGGCGATCATCGACAAGCGGCGAGAAGGACCCAACAATGCGGAGGTCATGAATATCATCGGAGACATCGAGGGCCGCAGCGCTTTGCTGCTGGACGACATGATCGATACGGCCGGGACGATCGTGCAAGGCGCGCAGGCTTGCGCGGACAAAGGCGCTAAGATGGTCTGGGCCGCCTGCACGCACCCGGTGCTCTCGGGGCCGGCATTGGAACGCCTCCAGTCGTCCTGTCTGACGGAGGTCGTGGTGACCAACACGATCCCGCTGAACGGAAAGGAACAACAGTGTCCCAAATTGAGGGTCCTGTCGGTAGCTCCGCTGTTGGGAGAGGCGATCACCAGGATTCACGAGGAAGAATCGGTCAGCTCGCTCTTTGCGTAACACAGCGGATAGCGAACAGCTGATAGCTGCCAGCTATTTGCCACTAGCTGCATGGGGGAAGCATGAAGTTCGATATGACAGCCGAAGTGCGAGAGAAGTCGGGTAAAGGGGTGGCTCGTCAATTGAGGCGGAGCGGCAAGGTCCCGGCCGTCCTGTACGGGGAAGGGGAATGCCTCCTGCTCACGCTGGACCCAGATAGTGTGACGAAGATCCTGCGGGCCCATGCCGGCAGCACCGCCCTCATTTCGCTGAAAGTCGCGGGGGCGGCGGGTAAGGCGCAGCGGACTGCGATCCTGCGCGACTACCAGGTGGACCCTGTGTCTGGCGAATTGCTCCACGTGGACCTCTTCGAGATCTCGATGAACAAAGTTATCCGCGTCAAGGTGCCGGTGAGTCTGATAGGCGGAATGCCGGCTGGGGTGAAGGACGGAGGAGTCATCCACCATAATTTGCGCGAGATCCATGTTGAATGTCTCCCGGCCGCGATCCCGGATACGATTGAGGTGGATGCTTCGAACCTGCTGATCGGCCAAGGCATTCACGTGCGGGAGTTGGCGCACAAGGAAGGCGTCAAATTCTTGGACGAGGCCGATCATATGGTGGTGAGCGTCGCCGCGCCGATCTCCGAGGCCAAGCTGGAAGCCCTGCTGACCAGTGCCGCGGTGGCCGAAGGCAAGGAGCCTGAGGTTATCGGGAAGGGCAAGGAAGAGGTCGTCGCAGAGGGGGCCGAGCAAGCGGCCGAGAAGGGGGCTGCCCCCGCTGAGGCCAAGCCCGGTGAGAAAGGCGAGAAAAAGGAAGCAGCGGCCGGCGCCAAGGCTGAAAAGAAGGAGGGCAAGGAGGAGAAGAAGAAATAGCCTTGCGTCTGATTGTAGGGCTCGGTAATCCAGGCCCGCGCTACGCCCTGACCCGGCACAATCTCGGGCACCTGGCGCTGGAGCGTGCGGCGAGACGATGGGTAATCCCCCTCGCACCGACCGGGTCGGTGCGTCAAGGCAGTGGGCGCGTCGGGTCTCAGGACACACAGACCGAGGTGATGCTTGCCCTGCCGCTGGCCTGGATGAACCAAGCCGGACCCGCCGTCGAAACTCTCGTGCAGACCCTCGGATTTGCTCCAGACCAGTTGCTCGACCGGTTGGTCGTCGTTCACGATGATCTGGATTTGCCTCTGGGGCGTCTTCGCATCAGGCGCCGGGGTGGATCGGGCGGTCACAACGGCCTGCTCTCCATCATGACCACCCTGAACACAGACCAGTTCTGCCGGCTGAAGTTGGGCATCGGACGTCCGCCCCTCGGGGTCGAAGCCGCCGACTACGTCCTGGCTCCCTTTCTTCCGGAGGAGAATCCCCACGTAGACCGCATGTTGGAGGAAGCCGTCGAGGCGCTGGAGTGTCTGGTTACGGAAGGGACTGCGGCGGCCATGAACCGGTTCAACGTGCGGGAGAAGGAGGACGATAGTTTTGAATTGTGAGTTTTGAGTTCTTAGTTCTCGGCGCCGCGCCGTCAACTCAACACTAAAAACTTATCACTCAAAACTGCTCGTAAACTATGGGACTCTGTTGCGGGATGATCGGGCTACCGAATGTGGGAAAGACGACCGTCTTTAACGCCTTGGTGGGAGCGGGGGCGGTGGCGGCGAATTATCCCTTTTCCACCGTCGAGACCAACGTCGGGATCGCCCCGGTCCCCGATCCGCGCCTGGACCGGCTGGTGGAGATCTTCCACTCGAAGAAGAAAACGCCGAGCACCTTGGAAGTCCGCGACATCGCCGGACTGGTCGAGGGGGCGAGCAAGGGGGAAGGGCTCGGCAACCAGTTCCTTGCACAGATTCGCGAGGTGGATGCGCTGATGCATGTGGTCCGGTGCTTTCAGAACGATGACGTCGTGCACGTGGGGGGAGAGGTGAATCCTTTGCGCGACATCGAGACGATCGAAACCGAGCTGATGCTTGCTGATGTGGAAACCCTGGATCGCCGGAAACAGAGGGTGGAGAAAAAAGTCAGATCGGGCGACCCCAAGGCGGCTAAAGAGCTGGCGGTCGTCCAACAGTTCATCGATCTGCTCAACAAGGGCGAATGGCTCGGCAATCGATCCCTCACGGCGGACGAGCGCGTCATTTTGAACGAGTGTCAATTGCTGTCGGCCAAGCCGATCCTGTTTATCGCCAACGCCGCCGAAGGAGCCGGCGAAGACGATCCCCCGGTCAAGCCGGTCAAGGAATTGGCCGACCAAAGGGGAGCCAGACTGGTCATCCTGTATGGGCAGTTGGAAGCGGAACTGTCGACCCTGTCCGCAGAGGATCGGGCGGAATATATGACGGAGGTCGGCCTCAAAGAATCAGGGCTTGTCCGGCTGGCGCGGGTGGCCTATGAGCTGCTCGGGCTGATTACGTTTTTCACGGCGGGTGAAGTGGAATCCAGAGCCTGGCCCATCCGTAAGGGGTTGAAGGCGTCGGAGGCGGCGGGGAAGATCCATTCGGACATGGAGCGGGGCTTCATCCGGGCCGAGGTCTATCATTACGACGATCTCGTCGCCTGCGGATCGGAGGCCAAGGTGCGCGAGAAAGGGCTGTTCCGGCTGGAAGGCAGGGATTATGTCATCAAGGAAGGCGACGTGGTGTATTTCCGGTTTAATGTGTAGGCGCTGGCGGGTCCTGTCACCGACCACCCCCAGCCGTCCTCACTCCACCCATCCCCCAGTGGGGTCCTACTAGTTTACCGTGTCATGTGGGCTTGATCAGGCCAGGCGACGAGCGAGTGCCTCTTCGCTGCTCACCCCTTCCGTTGCGGGCGGCTGGGGGCCCTGGTCGGCGCCACCCGCTCAAGGAAGACCCAGAGAAGCATACCGCGAGCCTCAGCGCACATCCGTTCCACCCTAGATTTGGAGTGAAAAGGGCCAAGCCGCTTTAGGGGCTTGGCCCTTTTTGATCAATCATCTCTGCCGATCCGGACGTTTGCTCAGACTCGCATGCCTCCTGCCGACCAGAAATATTCCATCCAGGCAAGGTGAGAGAGCGGAGACATGCCGCTTCAGGGAGCCTTTCAGTTGACCGGCATGCCGTAAGCTTCGCTCCGGAGATGTCTCCGGTCGTTTGACATCCTTACTCGGCCCTCCTAGACTGGTAGTAGATTAGGGATAAAATTGGGATAGTAGAGGGCAATCATGGCGATAAAAGAATATAGTTACACGGTGCTGTTCGAGCCGGCTGAGGAGGGGGGGTATCTGGTCACCTGCCCCGCGTTGCCCGGCCTTGTCACGGAAGGCGACACCTTGGAGGAGGCTCGCGAGATGGCTAAGGACGCGATCTGCGCCTATATCGAGAGCCTTCGCAAGGATGGGCTGCCAATCCCTCCGAATAAAGAGATCAAGCTTAATCCTGTCAAAGAAGAGGTGCGGGTGCCTGTTGAAGCGGCATGAGCCAGCGGCTGCCACCGCTCAAGCCGAAGGATGTCATCAAGGCTCTTCAGAGAGCCGGGTTCTTTGTTCACCACACGTCCGGCAGCCACTATATTCTCAAGCATCCTGATAAGCCGACGCTCCGGGTTTCCGTCGCCTACCACAACAAAGACCTCAAACGTCGAACTCAAGAGTCCATCATCGAACAGGCTGGTCTGACGGCAGAAGAATTCTTGCAGTTTCTCTAACGGTACAGCGTTCATCATTCAGCATTCATCGTTGCCTCATTGACAGTCCGTCCGGGGCTGTGGTAGGGTCCAGCCCTCGCGGAAGTCCGCGATTTACGAGGTTATAGTTCGGGATCATTCCCGCGCCTCGCTCCAGGCTTGGTCCTGGGGCCAACGTCCGAGAGGAGGATTCTGCATGCAGCAGTACGAGTCGATCTTTATCGTTCGTCCATCCCTGCCCGACGAAGACACCAACAGGATCATCGACAAGATGAAGGGCGTGCTGGAGAAGTCAGGCGCCACGCTCCTGAAGCTTGAGAACTGGGGCAAGAAGAAACTGGCCTACGAGGTCAAGCGGGAGCGAAAGGGCACCTTCGTCTATTTCCACTTCACGTCGCCCGGTGCCGCGGTCGGCGAGCTGGAACGCTCCTACCGGCTTGAGGACTCCGTGATCAAGTTCCTGACCGTCCGGCGTGAGTTGGAGGCACACCCGTTGCAGCAAGGAGTAGCGGGTACCCGGGCTGCGGGCGAGGCAAAGGAGCCGGAGCGTGACCGGGTTCAATAAGGTCATCCTGATCGGGAACCTGACGAAAAACCCGGAGTTGCGTTATACGCCGAGCGGCACGCCGGTCGCCAGCTTCGGGCTGGCCGTCAATCGGAAATTCCGCCAGGCGGATGAGCTCAGGGACGAGGTCTGTTACGTCGACATCGTGGTCTTCGGCAAGCAGGCGGAGCATTGCGGCCAGTATCTCAGCAAGGGGAACGGCGTGATTGTGGACGGGCGGCTACAGCAGCGCCGGTGGGAGACCGAGGACGGGCAGAAACGCAGTAAGCATGAGGTGGTCGCCCAAACCGTCACCTTCCTGCCCAAGCGGCAGGAAGCGGCCGGGGAGCCGGGCCAGGCGGAAGAGACAGGCGTCGAGGAAGAATTCCCAAATTGAGATTTTGTGATTCGGCGATTTGTTGATTGGACGATCGCGCAGTTCGGAAAATTGCACAGTCGTCACATCCTCAGATCACCGAATCACTCAATCACCAGGTCGTACTTTGCCGACGAAGGAGGCGTAGCGTGGAGCGAGGAGGGGGAGGGGGAGGACGGTTGTTTCAGCGCCGGCGGGTGTGCCGGTTTTGCCATGACAAGGCCCCAATCGACTTCAAGGACGTGGGCCTCTTGCGGGGCTTTCTCACGGAACGGGGCCGCATCGTGCCCCGCCGGATCTCCGGCAACTGCATGGGGCACCAGCGAGTGCTGACGATCGCGATCAAGCGGGCTCGGACGATCGCCATGCTCGGGTTTTCCGAAGAGCGGTGAGCGTGGCTTCACCGGGTCGTCCGGCTGGTTGACTTGCCGGCGGAGCATGCATGCCGGGAAGCGTCTGTCCGGAGGGTGGAAAAGCGATGGCCTTGCCCAGCCTCCACCTCAATGAGATTCCCGATGAAGGACTCAGCCTCTCGCATGAGGTGCAGCCGGAGGAACTGGCTCTGGACCCCGGGGATGCACAGGTGCGGGGGGCCCTGTCGCTCACTGTCAAAATTGCCAAGGCCGGCGCGGCGGTCGGTGTCGTCGGTGTCCTGAGCGGAACCTTCGTGCGGCAATGTGTCCGCTGCTTGAAGGAGTATGACGATCATGCTGAGGTGCCTTTCGAGGCAGACTATCGAAGCGACCAGGCGGCGAGCCGCCACCTGGCCCCCGGCCGGGCGGCCGGGAGATCCGAAGGAGGTGTCTCCGGGGAGCTCGGCGCAGAGCCTGAGCGCGACGACGAGCCCTACGTGATGACGGGTGATCGGCTGGATCTGGCCGAGATGCTGCGGGAGCATGTGATCCTGGCCACGCCGATGCAGCCGCTCTGCCGAGAAGATTGTCCGGGGCTTTGCCCAGTCTGTGGGAGGGATCGGAACGAGGGTCCCTGCGGTTGCCCGCAGGAGCGTCGGGAAAGCCCGTTTGCGGTGCTGAAGCACATCATCGAAGCGAAAGGTGAGAGGCGATAGATTGGTCATAGCCGTTCTGTGAGGAATTACGATGCCGAATCCAAAACACAAATTATCTCGAGCCCGGCGGGACAAGCGACGAACGCGCAAATCAAGAATCACGCCGCCAGGCCTGTCGGTGTGCCCTCAGTGCCATGAGCCTAAACTTCCGCACTACACCTGCCTCAATTGCGGCACCTATAAGGGCCACGCGGTGATCGCAGTCGAAGAAGCCTGACCGGGCTTGCGTGAAGAGTCCGTTGTGATGGCTTTATCTGACGACTCACGGTTGATCGTGGCCCCAGTGCGGCACCGCCTCTGATGAAAATCGCGGTTGATGCCATGGGAGGGGACTACGGTCCTGCTCCGAACATCGAGGGCGCCCTCCAAGCGGCGGCTGAGCTGGAGATCGAGGTGGTCCTGGTCGGGGATGAGTCCCGGATCAAGGAGCACCTGCAGCGCCTCGGGTCTTCGGATCAGCGGGTGACCGTGCGGCACGCCCCTCAAACGGTCGACATGCATGAGTCCCCCTCGCAGGTTGCCCGCAAGAAGCGGGATTCTTCCATCTGGGTCGCAACGGAGCTGGTCAAGAGCGGGGAGGCGAGCGCGGTCGTCAGCGCCGGCAACACCGGCGCCAGCATGGTGGCGGCGTTCTTCATCCTGGGCGTGATCAAGGGCGTGGAGCGCCCGGCCATCGCGACCCTGCTGCCGACGTTGACCGGGACGGCGGTCATGCTGGATGTGGGGGCGAACGTGGACTGCACCGCTGAGCACCTGCACCAGTTTGGATTGATGGGGAACGAGTACGGCAAGCACCTGTTCGGCAAACCCAATCCACGGATCGGCCTGCTGAGCATCGGTGAAGAGGACACCAAGGGCAACGAGGTTACCAGGGAAGCGTTCAAGCTGCTCAAGGCCAGCCCGATCAATTTCGTCGGCAACGTCGAGGGCCGGGAAGTCTATAGCGGCGGGGCTGACGTGATCGTGTGCGATGGGTTCATCGGCAACGTCGCGCTCAAGATCTCCGAAGGCATCGCGGAGACGATCAAGAAGCTCTTGATGAAGGAAATCGCCGGCTCCTTCCTGGGGCGGCTGTCCTACCTGTTTCTGGCCGGCCCGCTGCTCCGCCTTCGCCGCCGGATGGACTATGCGGAGTTCGGGGGCGCGGCGCTGTTGGGTGTGAACGGGATCACGATCATTTGTCACGGGCGCTCGTCGGCCAAGGCGATCAAGAACGCGATCCGGGGGGCGAAGGGCCTGGCCGAAAGCTCGCTCAACGAATTGATCCAACGCGACATCGAAGAAAGCCTGGCGCAGCACGAACAGATGATCAAGGGAGGGGGAACGGAGTGAGGGCCCGCATCGCCGGCACCGGTTCCTACGTCCCGAAGCGAGTCCTGAGCAACGCGGACCTCGAGCGCATGGTCGCCACGTCCGATGCCTGGATCGTGGAGCGGACCGGCATCCGTGAGCGTCGGATCGCGGCGCCGGGCGAGGCCTGCTCCGACCTGGGCACGGCGGCCGCCGAGCGGGCGCTGGAAGCGGCCGGCGTCGCCGCGGCCGATGTGGACATGGTGCTGGTGGCCACGTGCACCGGCGACTACCCGCTGCCCTCAACGGCCTGTCTCGTTCAGCACCGGCTGGGGGCCGCGCGAGCAGCCGCCTGCGACCTGTCGGCCGCCTGCTGCGGGTTCATTTACGCTCTGGCCGTGGGGGAGGCCTACGTCAAGACCGGGGCCCGACACGTGCTGGTCATCGGGGCCGAGGTCATGTCCCTCCTCACCGACTGGACGGACCGAAACACCTGCGTGCTGTTCGGCGATGGAGCCGGGGCGGTGGTGTTGAGTCCGGCTGACGACGGGCGAGGCATCCTCTCCGCCCATCTTCATTCGGATGGAAGCCTCTGGGACTTGATCTGCGTCCCGGGCGGCGGCTCCCGCATGCCCCCCTCCGAGAAGATGCTTGCCGAAGGGTTGCAGTATCTCAAGATGAAGGGCAACGAGACCTTCAAGGTCGCCGTCAAGACCCTGGAGGAAGGAGCCCGCGAGGCGCTGTCTGCCAACAACTTGTCCGTCGAGGACCTGGCCTTGTACGTCCCGCACCAGGCCAATATCAGGATCATCAAGGCGGTGGCCAATCGGCTGGGCCTGCCGATGGAGAAGGTGGTGCTCAACCTGGATCGATACGGCAACACCTCGGCGGCTTCGATCCCGCTGGCGTTGGATGAGGCGGTGCGGGCCGGCCGGGTCAAGCCGGGCGACGCGCTCTTGATGGAAGCCTTTGGGGCCGGCTTGACCTGGGCCTCCGCGGTGATTCGTTGGTAAGGTAAGAAGCTGTCAGCTATCAGCGGTCAGCTCTCGGGCGTCAGCGAACGGATTTCGTGAGGCCAGCTTAAGGCTGAAAGCGGATGGCTAATAGCTGAAAGCTTCCGAGGATTTTTCTCGTTGACATTGGAAAACAAATTCCTCATATCATACCCCGCGGTGCGCCTGTCGGAAGGTCCCTTCGTGGCGACGCGAAAGGACGCAGAGAGCGTCGTTTACGCGACGCAGTCGCCATGGTGATGCTCCAACAGGCGCCGCAGACTTCCGGGGTGGGGTTGGTCTTTCCCGGCCAGGGGTCGCAATCGGTCGGGATGGGGCGGGCGCTGTACGACGCCTACCCGGTTGTCCGGACGGTGTATGAGGAAGCGGGGGCAGTCCTTGGGTACGACGTGGCCGCGCTCTGCTTCGAGGGACCGGCCGACCGTCTGAATCTGACCGAATACACGCAGCCTGCCCTGCTCACGGCCAGCATTGCGGCTCTTCGTCTCCTCGAACCGCTCGATCTCCGGCCCCTTGTTGTGGCCGGACACAGTCTCGGCGAGTACTCGGCTCTGGCGGCGGCCAAGGGGCTGACGTTCGGCTCAGCCGTGTCGCTGGTGCAAAAACGGGCGCGCTACATGGCGGAGGCCGTGACGCCGGGCAGCGGGCTGGTGGCCGCGATTCTTGGACTGGACGAAGGCGGTGTAGAGGAAGCCTGCCGCGAAGCCGCGGCGTTTGGGATCGTGGCTCCGGCCAACTTCAATTGCCCAGGTCAGGTTGTGATCGCGGGCGAGAAGGCGGCCGTCGAGAAAGCGATCGAGCTGGCCAAGGCCAAGGGATGTCGAAAAGCGATCCTCTTGCCGGTCAGCGTGCCGGTCCACACGCCGCTCATGCAGAGGGCGGCGGATCGGCTGGCTGCCGACGTGGCGGCTGTCCATTGGTCGGATTTGACGGTGCCGATGGTCAATAATGCCGACGCCAAACCCTTGAGGTCGGCGGCGGATGTGCAGGCCTCGTTGATCAGGCAACTGCCTTCTCCCGTGCGGTGGGAACAATCGGTCAAGGTGATGAGCAGCCTGGGCGTGACGACCTTTCTTGAAGTCGGACCAGGGACGGTCTTGACGGGCTTGATCAAGCGTATCGTGCCCGAGGCGGCAACCTTGAATGTGCAGGACCCGAAGTCGCTGGACGCCACCCTGAAGGCGTTATCCGTTACTCGTCACTCGTAATTCGTAAAAAACGAATGACGGATGACGAATAACGAATGACGGAGCGGATATGTCGTTGGCAGGCAAGATCGCGATCGTCACCGGCGCAGCCCAGGGGATCGGACGGGCCATTGCCGAGACCTTGGCGCGGCACGGGGCCGACATCGTGGTGGCCGACCTGGACCCGGGGCGGTCGCAGGAGACGGTTGCGGCGATCACCCAGTTGGGCCGGAAAGCGTTGAACGTCAAGGTCAACGTGGCGGATTGGAACGACGCCAAGGCGATGGTCGATCAGGTTCTCAAGGAGTGGGGAACGGTGGACATTCTGGTCAACAACGCCGGCATTACGCGGGACGGCTTGCTGGTCAGGATGAAAGAAGAAGACTGGAACCTGGTCCTGCAGGTGAACCTGAACGGGACCTTCCACTGCACGAAGGCCGTGCTCCAGCCCATGACCAAGCAACGCTACGGGCGGATCGTGAACATCGCTTCGATCGTCGGCGCGATGGGGAACGCGGGGCAGGCCAACTATGCGGCCTCCAAAGCGGCGGTGATCGGATTGACGAAGACCGTGGCCAGGGAATATGCAAGCCGCAACGTGACGGTGAACGCGGTCGCGCCGGGCTTCATCGACACGGCGATGACCCAGGGGCTTCCGGCGGAGGTGAAGGAGACACTCCAGAAGCAGATTCCCCTGGGCCGGTTGGGCCAGCCGGCTGATGTCGCAGAGGCGGTGTGTTTCCTGGTGTCCGATGCGGCCGGCTACATCACGGGGCAGGTGCTGCACGTCAATGGCGGCATGTTGATGGTGTGATCAAGAAGAGCTGATAGCTGATCATGATGAGTCGGTTGACCGTCGGCTATCTGTCATAAGCTCTTTGGAAAGGAGGGTGCGATGGGGGAGGAGGTGAAGAAACCGATGGCGGTGGAGGATCGGATCAAGAAGATCATCGCCGAGCAGCTGGGGGTCGAGGAGGACGAGGTCGTCCCGGAGGCGTCCTTTGTCGATGACCTCGGGGCGGACTCGCTCGATACCGTCGAGCTCGTGATGGCTTTTGAAGAGGAGTTCGATATCGAAATTCCCGATGAGGATGCCGAGAAGATCCTCACGGTGGGACGGGCCATGGAGTACATCAAGGAGAAAATGTAACGCGCAGGCGGCGTCACGATGAGCGAGCGTTCGACAAGACGAGTGGTGGTGACCGGGCTGGGGGTGATCACGCCCCTGGGGACCGGCCTGGAGAAGACCTGGAGCGCGCTCTGCGCCGCGACCTCTGGCATCACCCGCATCACCCGGTTCGATCCGGCCGAGCTTCCCGTCCAAATCGCCGGCGAGGTGAAGGATTTCGACCCCGCTTCCTTCATCGAAAAAAAAGAAATCAAGAAAATGGACACGTTCATCCACTATGCCGTCGGCGCCAGCCAGATGGCGGCGGATGATGCGGGGCTGAAAGTCACCGGCGAGAACGCCGAGCGTGTCGGCGTCTACATCGGGGCCGGGATCGGCGGCCTTCCCGGCATCGAGCACTACCATAAAATATTGCTCGAGAAAGGGGCCGATCGGGTTTCCCCCTTCTTCATTCCTATGGTGATCATTAATTTGGCGCCCGGCCAGGTGGCCATCCGGCTGGGGGCGCGGGGCCCCAACTCCTGCGCCGTCACGGCCTGCGCGACCGGCAACCACTGCATCGGGGATGCATTCCGCATCATTCAGCGTGGCGAGGCGGATGTGATGCTGGCGGGCGGCACGGAAGCGGCGATCACGCCGCTGACGGTGGCCGGCTTTGCGTCGGCCAGGGCCCTGTCCCGCCGCAACAACGAGCCTGCCCGTGCCAGCCGGCCCTTCGACAAAGACCGGGATGGTTTCGTGCTCGGGGAGGGCGCGGGCGTGCTGGTGCTGGAAGAACTGGAAACGGCCAGGCGTCGCGGGGCGCGGGTGTATGCGGAAATCGTGGGCTATGCCATGAACAGCGACGCCTACCACATCACCGCACCGCCGGATGACGGGGAAGGCGCAGTCCGTTGCATGGAGCTGGCGATCAAGGACGCGGGCATTTCAAAAGAAGACGTCGGGTACATCAACGCCCACGGCACCTCCACCTTCGCCGATAAGATCGAGACCCATGCGATCAAACAGGTGTTCGGCGAGCGCGCTTATCGAATCCCCGTCAGCTCGACCAAGTCCATGACCGGCCACCTGTTGGGAGCCGCCGGCGGGATCGAAGCGGTCTTCAGCGTCCTGGCGATCCATCGCGGCGTGCTGCCCCCGACCATGAATCTGGAACAGCCGGATCCGGAGTGCGACCTCGACTATATTCCGGGCAAGGCGCGCGAGGCGTCCGTGAAGGTGGTGCTTTCCAACTCCTTCGGTTTCGGCGGCGTCAACGCCTGCATCCTGTTCAAGCGACTGGCAGACTGTTGAAAACCATTTTGTTACCTGGAAAGACCGAACGCAGGAGATCACGGACGGGAACAGAATTGCTCTCAGGATGGTCAAAAAGGCCGTCCAGCGCGGCCGCAGCAAGCGAGGAGGCGAAGGCGTACTCTTTGCGGTACGTTGAGCCTCTGAGCACCGCGATCACCCGCCAAGCGGGTACCCGGCTGGCGGACTTTTTCAACATCCTGCTGGATTCCTGAACGCCGACCTGACTAGAGGGCCGATACCGAACACGATGGCTCGTTCCTTGACCGACGTGACACAGCAGGTGATCGGCTACCGGTTCCACCAGCCCAAGCTCCTCGAAGAAGCCCTCACCCATAAGTCCTACGTCAACGAAAGCAAGAGCGCAGGCAGGGAACAGAGCAGCCAAGACAACGAGCGGCTGGAGTTCCTGGGTGATGCGGTCCTATCGCTCATCATCAGCGAGCACCTGGCCACGACTTGTCCTGGGTCGACCGAGGGCGAACTCTCCAAGCTGAAAGCCCGACTTGTCAGCGAAGCCTCGCTGGCGACCGCGGCCCGCGCCCTGGAGCTCGGCGGTCTGCTCCGGTTGGGACGCGGCGAAGAGCTGACGCAGGGGCGCGAGAAGAGCTCACTGTTGGCCAACGCGCTGGAAGCTCTCATCGCGGCCGTCTATGTGGATGGGGGGTTGGAGGAGGCGCGAGCGTTCACCCTTCGGGTATTCGGCGAGGATCTCGAGAAGGTCCAGGAGGTCAACGGGGCGGGGGGCGGCGACCACAAGACCCAGCTTCAGGAGTGGTGCCAGAAGCGATTCGAGACCTTGCCTCAGTATGTCGTGACGCGGGAATCAGGACCGGATCACCGGAAGACTTTCGAGATTCAGGTTGTCATCAAGGGAGAGGCCTTCGGGACGGGAGCCGGGCGGACGAAAAAAGAAGCGGAGCAAATGGCCGCGCGGCAAACGCTTGAACAGGTAAGGCGTGAAGAGTGAATCGTGAGGCGTGAAACGTAGAGAAGGAGGCTGGTGATGTTGGGAAGAAACGAGCCACAAGGAACGATGTTTATGGTCGTTGTCTATGCGGCGCTGGCGACTGTGCTGGGTGGCTGGCCGAGTTTCGCGTTGGCTGCGGAGAAAGGGGCGCCCCCGCCGGCGCCGCAGGCCGGGCCGAAAAAAGAGTCCAGAGCGATCATCAAGACCAAGTTCGGCGAGATGGAGATCAAGTTCTATCCGGATCTGGCGCCCAAGCACGTCGAGAACTTTCTCAAGCTGGCCAAGTCGGGCTTTTACAACGGGACGATCTTTCATCGCGTGATTCCGAACTTCATGATCCAGGGCGGCGATCCCAACACCAAGGATTTCGCCAAAAAGGACAGCTACGGTCAGGGCGGCCCCGGCTACGGCGTCAAGGCCGAGTTCAACGAGACCCCTCACAAGAGAGGGATCGTGTCGATGGCCCGGGCGTCGGATCCGGATACCGCCGGCTCGCAATTTTTCATCGTGGTCGAGAATTCTTTTTTTCTGGATCGTAAATACACGGCCTTCGGTGAAGTGGTGCGGGGGATGGGCGTGGCGGACAAGATCGTGAACTTGCCGCGCGATGAGAAGGACAACCCCAAGGAACGAGTCGAGATGACCGTTACGATCGTTGAATAACCATGGAGAAGGAACGGCTCATGTGGAGAACGTTGATGCTTGGTCTGTGTCTAGCGGGGCTTGTAAGCGGATGCGTGCACCAGGAAGCCTATGACAAAATCGTGGCGCGGAATGGCCGTCCCACCGAGCTGACCCAGAACGAGAAGACCATCACGGCCACCTGGGGGACGGGACCGGATAAGAACTGGGTCACTGTTGATAAACAGACACAGCGTATCGTGGATAGCAGCGAAAACAGCAAATTCCGTTGCCGCTATTTAGGCTTCTGCGAGTTCGAACGGTAGGCTGGAGTGGAAATGAGCTGGCGGTTGGTCTCCCTTCTGTGCTCGCAGAGCGCGCACACCTCGGAAGAGTGCTCGCTCGATGCGCGCAGTTGAAGGCAGACCAAACCGCCGCTCGAAGGGGGGAAATGGGGTGGAGCGGGCTGTGCTTGCTTCGTGAAGGGGCGCGTCCCCGTGGAAGTAAGCCTGTTATCCGCCTCAGCTATTCGCTATCGGCTCTTGCGGCTCTTAGCGGTGGGTCAGTGCCGGCAGGTGTGGTCGTGGGTGTGATGGTGGCCGGCGTGCAGGCGCCCCGGCGGTTCAACTGGGCTGGGGCTCGGCGTGAACTGGCCTGGCAGGACGATCCGGCCGCCTTCCCCCCGCTTGGCAAGCTGTTCGGCCACGTCCGGGTGGTACGTTTTGATGTAGCCGATCAGGCCGGTCAGAAAGCGCTGCGATTGGAGCCCTCCGCCTGACAACTCGGTGATAAGCTTCAACGCCCGATCGAGCACGTCGGTTGCGGTCGATGAGTCAAGGGCCTGTTGCGGCTGCTGTTTGGCGAAGGTCTCGTATTCCTTCTTGAGATGCTCCGCGAAGACCGGCAGGGGAGCGGCCGGGATGTGGAGCGGGCTGAGGGTTCGCCGGAGCGCCTGGACTGCCGCGATCACCTCGCCGTCCTGCCCGTCTCGCCGACCCTGAAAATAGCTGAACGTGACGACCTCGATCAAGTTGAAGAGCGCGGCTGCCTTCTCCCCTCCCAGCTCGAACACGTCCTTGTAGAAGTCCCGGCGCACCAGCGCAAACCGCTCGCCGGCCCGCTTCTGCTGGTAGTCGCTGTTCGGGTCGAGGTACACGCAGTCGGGCGGACAGGCGATCCGGACCACCCGATGCTCGCCGCAGCACTGGCTGCAGATCAGACCGCCGCTCTGGCTCCCGAACGCGGGGCAGGGTCGCTTGCCCTTCCGCTCATGACAATAGACGCATTTGCTCATGGTGATCCTTTCGAATCCTTCCTGCTAGTGCCGTTCAGATTATTTTGCCACAGCGTTCACCCCCTCACCTTTGTCCTCTCTCCCTTGAAGGGGGAGAGGGGAGGGTGAGGGGGAAACGAGCGGACTTGGCGCATCAAGTTAGAGCAGCGCTAGCGGTGCTATTTTGAGCCGTCGTTGGGCTTGCTTTCGCGCGGGCCGGTGAACCCGTAGTCGGCCAGCGTGCGCTTCTTCTTGCCTGACTTCACGGGCGACTCCAGCCCGTTCATCTCGGCCGCATTCCCGTAATGGTACGGCACGAGGATCAGGTGATTCTCCCGGTCCACGCCGATGTCGGCGGGAGAGGGGAGGTATTCGGCGATCACGTCGAAATGACGGTCGGGCCTCATGCGCCAGACCTTGCCGGCGGTGAAGTCCGCGACGTAGAGGTTCCCCCAACTGTCGAAATCCACCCCATTGAGGTTGTGGAAGCGGGAGGAAAAGAATCCATTGGACACGAGCTCGGTGACCTTCCCGTCCAGGCTTACCTCCAGGATCTTGCCCTTGTTCCAGCTTGCGACGATGAGGTGTCCGGTTTTGGGATGGAGTGCTAGGCCGCGCGGCCCGGCCAGCGCCTGGTCTCGCACGAGCACCGAGACCGCATGCTGCTTGGTCGTGTCGATCCGATAAATCGTGTCGGCGTCCGTGTCCGAGGCATAGAGCAGCCCTTGGCTGTCGGCGACCAGGTCGGCCAGCGCCACGCTCCGGCCGTTTGGGGACGGCTGGCTGGCGAAGGAGACCGTGACGAGGGCCCGGCCGGTCTCCTTATCGAACCCCCGCAGGGCATCCAAGTCAACCACGTAGAGGGTCCGGTTGACGATGGCCATGCCTTTGGGGGCGTGGAGGATGATGTCCCCCTGGCCGCCGTGGATGAATTGGAGGTTGGTCACGGTGCCGGTCTGGTCCAGCTTGGTGATGAAGCCGTTGTTGTCCTTGATGTCCGGGTCGCCGTTGGCGTTGGAGATGAAGTATTGCTTGCCCGAGGGATCGGCCAAGAAGCTCTCAGGAGCCTGGAGGCCGGTGACCTGAAGGGCGTCAGCGGAAGGAGGCGCTCCGAGCGAACCGAGGCTCCAGAGCGCGGCGATCAGAAGGGATTGCCGCAAGAACGTCGATGGTCGGTGAAAAACCGTGTGCTGGTGCATCAGGGTGCGCGGTTCCCGCGCAGAAACCGCGTGGGTGGCTTGTTGGGTGCGCAGTTGATTATGATACGGTTTAGCGCCGTTGCAATAGTTGAATGTCACGAGGGCTGATGGATGGCATCGTAATGGACGGATCGGGGTCTGTCAAGGAAGCCTGAACAGCGTGAGGGTTAAGCGGAGGAGCAAGCAATGGAAACCAGAGACAAAGATGTGAAGAGAGATCATACAGAACAGACGCTGAGGTCATTCGGATCCTGGAGCATAGCACCCTGGTTCTGGGGACTGATAGTGCTCTCCTTGGCCGTGGTGCTCCCGGCTCAGGCAGAAAGCCAAAGCCAGCCGGCAACTGAGTCGGGGCGGTTCGTGCTGGCGTTGGGGGGCGAAGCAGTCAAAGACCAGAAGACCGGCCTTCTTTGGGAGCAGGCGCCCGATTCATTTCACGGCGTCTGGAGCGAGGCGCCGGGCCATTGCCGCGCCAAGACAGTCGGCGGGAAGCAGGGCTGGCGGGTTCCCACGGTGCAAGAACTCTCCGGCCTGATCGACCGGTCCCGGCATGACCCGGCCCTGCCGGAAGGCCACCCGTTTTCCAATATCAAGTCGGCTATCTACTGGACGGCGACTCCGTCCCCGACGGACGACATCGTCGCCTGGCAGGTGAGTTTCTTCTCAGGGGAGCCTGTGACCGATCAGAAATCAGGAATGCGCCGCGTCTGGTGTGTGCTGGGAGGTATTGAGCAGCCTCAGGCCCGATAGCCGGATGCCGTGGACCGGCTCGTTTTCAGTGCACGTGTTTACGCGACGAATCGCTCAAAGTTCGACTAGGCGTCTGCGGCTGCAAGTCGAGCGGTCCGCTTGACGAGCATTGAAACGCCCTGCTATTGTTCAGCGCTTTCCAAGCGTAAAGCTGTCAGCTTTCAGCCTTCAGCTATCAGCGTTTTCTCTGTGCGGGTTGGCTGAATGCTGACGGCTGATCGCTGAGCGCTTCTTTGAAGGAGGGTGAGGTGGCGGCACGATTGATTGACGGCAAAGCCCTGGCGCAGACGATCCGGGAGCGAATTGCGAAGGAGTCGGCGGACTTACATGCACAAACGGGCATCCGGCCAGGCCTTGCGGCCATCCTGGTGGGGGACGATCCGGCCTCCGCTCTGTACGTCCGGAGCAAACAGAAGGCTTGTGACGCAGCGGGCATCTATGTGGCCGATCACAAGCTCCCCGCTTCGACGACCCAGGCCGACCTGCTGGCGCTGATCGAGAAGATGAATGCGGACCCAAAGATTCACGGCATCCTCGTCCAGCTCCCTCTTCCCAAGCAGATCGACAGCAAAGTTGTCCTGGATGCGGTGTCGCCGGCCAAGGATGCGGACGGATTCCACCCCTATAACGTCGGACGGTTGGTGGAAGGGAATCCACTGTTTACACCCTGCACCCCCAAGGGCATCATCAAAATGATCGAATCCACCGGCGTGGCCATCGAGGGCAAGCGGGCGGTGGTGGTGGGGCGCAGCAACATCGTGGGCAAGCCGGCTTCGCTCCTGCTGCTGCACCGGCATGCCACGGTCACGGTCTGCCACAGCAAGACCAAAGACCTCCCCGCTGTCTGCCGGGAGGCGGAGATCCTGGTGGTGGCGATCGGCAAAGCCAAGTTCGTGACTGCCGACATGGTGCGGGAGGGTGCGATGGTCATCGACGTGGGCTCCAACCGCTTGGAAGACGGCACCTTCGTCGGCGATGTGGACTTCGGACCGGTCAGCCAGAAGGCCGGCTGGATCTCGCCGGTGCCGGGCGGGGTCGGACCCATGACGATTGCGATGCTCCTGGACAATACCCTGGAGTCGGCCAAGCGGACCGCGGGGGCAGGGTAAGGCGTGAGGGGTGAGGCGTAAGACGTGGGAGGGGGAGTGATGCAAGGGCCACGACGGCTGCGAGAGACGCTGGATCGGGGGACCTTCGCCGTCACGGTGGAGTACAACCCGCCCAAGGGCACGAACGTGACGGCGCTGTTGGCCAGCGCCAAGAGCCTGGTGGGGCGCGTCCACGGCGTCAACGTCACCGACAATACGGCGGCAATCATGCGGGCCAGCTCCCTCTCGATCTGTCGGCTGCTCTACGAGATGGGGCATGATCCGGTCATGCAGATGACCTGTCGGGACCGCAACAGGCTGGGCATCCAGTCGGACCTGCTGGGGGCGCATCTCCTGGGCATCCGGAACATCCTCTGCCTCACCGGCGACTATCCGACTGTGGGGGACCACAAGGACGCCAAGCCCGTGTACGATCTGGACTCGGTGCAGATCATGCAGGTGGTCCAGGGAATGAACAACGGCCGAGATCTGGCCGGCGGCAAGCTGGATGGCTCGACGGACTATCTGATCGGTGCGGCGGTGACGCCTGAGGCCGACCCGCTCGGCCCCATGCTCGCCAAGTTCGAGACCAAGGTAAGGGCCGGGGCGCAGTTCTTCCAGACCCAGGCGATCTACCATCCGGAGCAGTTCGGCTCCTTCATGCAAGCGGTGCGGCCGTTCAAGGTGAAGGTGCTGGCCGGAATTCTCTTGCTGCGCTCCGCCAAGATGGCCGAGTTCATGAATGCCAACATCCCCGGCGTCTCGGTGCCGGAAGAGATGATCGCGGAGCTGCGGGCGGCGGGCGACAAGCGCGCCCTGGATGTCGGGGTGGAGATCGCCGTGCGCACGATCAAGACCGTGCGGCCCCATTGCGACGGGGTGCACATCATGGCGATCAAGGCGATCGAGCGCCTGCCGGAAATTCTGACCAAGGCGGAATTAGGCTAAATGAGCCGCGTGCGGTAGAATCAACCATGATGACCGTTCCGGAATTCCAGCGACACAAGCAGGAAGGCAAGAAGCTGATCGTCGTGACCGCCTACGACGCCCTGTTCACGCGCATCGTGGAGCAGGCGGGGATCGAAGCGATCCTGGTCGGGGATTCGCTCGGCGTGGTGGTCCAGGGCAAGAAGGACACGCTCTCGGTCACGATGGAGGACATGCTCTACCACACGAAGCTGGTGGCAGGGGCGGCGCAGCAGGCGCTCGTGATCGCCGACATGCCGTTTCTCTCGTATCAGGTCAGCGCGGAGGAAGCGGTGCGGAACGCCGGACAGTTCTTGCGGGTCGGAGCGGCGGCGGTGAAATTGGAAGGGGGCGTGGCGGTCGCGGACCGGGTGGCGGCCATGACAGGCTTCGGCATTCCGGTGATGGGCCACCTCGGCATGACGCCGCAATCCGTGCATCGCTATGGCGGGTACAAAGTGCAGGGGAAGGAGCGGGAGAAGGCGGAGGCGCTGAAGGAAGACGCGAAGGCGCTGGAGGCAGCCGGAGCCTTCGCGATCGTGCTGGAGGCGATCCCGGCCAAGCTGGCCAAGGCCATTACCGAGGAGTTGACGATTCCGACCATCGGTATCGGCGCAGGCCCCCACTGCGACGGGCAGGTGCTGGTGCTCTACGATCTGCTGGGCCTCTTCGATGAGTTCACGCCGAAGTTCGTCAAGCCCTACGCCCACCTCAAGGCCGACGCCTTACAGGCCTTGCGCCGCTACAAAGAGGAAGTGGAACACGGCAAGTTCCCAACAGATTCAGAAAGTTATCACTGAGCGGAATAGCTGTACCTGCCCTGCTCAGGCGCTCCGAAAGATAGCCTTGGCTGATGAATGGCTGAGGAAAGACGCTGGCGGGTCCTGTCGCCGAGCAGCCCAATCGTGCTCGCTCCACCCATCCCCCCGTGGGGAACCCCTTACGCTGCGCGCGCTTGGGCACCCGCTCGACACCACCCGCTCAGCGAAAAACAAGATGGAAGTTAAGTTCCCCGCTTCCATGCCCATCCAGCCTTGCCAAAAGAGAGAGAAGTGAAACGTGGACAGGCCGCTTGAAAAGCCTGTCCCCGTGAGGCCAACTTGCCATGCTTACGACTTGTCAGTAGACTCCTTGCCTATGGTTGAGCTTGCGCAACAGTCCGCGCCGACCGGCTGCCCGGTTCCCATGTCTGACGGCAAGCCCTGTGGGCGGCAGATTCACCCTGCGCCGTCAGATGTGGATAAGCAGCCGGTTTGTCTGATGCACTCTCGTGACCAACGCAAGGATGCCAAGGCATTCCGTGGTGCAATTGACGCGATCCTTCTTCGGACCTCGGTCTTTCACCGTCCGCAGGACCACTTTGATTTTCGCTACTTCGTCTTTCACGAGACCAATTTCCGGGGAGTGACATTTGCCGAGAAGGCTTTCTTCGGGGAGGCGAGTTTTATCCAGGAGGCCGACTTCTCGGGGGCGACGTTCACCCAGGAGGCTAACTTCGGGGTGGCGATGTTCAGCGATTGGACCAACTTCGGGAAGACAAGGTTCATCAAGGAGGCCATCTTCACGGGGGCGAAATTTATCCAGGGGGCCAGCTTCGTGATGACGACATTCTCCCAGGGGGCTTTCTTCTGGGGGGCCGAGTTCACCCAGAGGGCCGACTTCTCAATAGCGACGTTTAGCCATGGAGCTGATTTCCGTGGTGCGACGTTTGCCAATATCGCTAGCTTTGACGGAGCTATTTTCGGCCGAAGGGCCAGTGAAGATATTGACGTTTCGTCATCCGCCATTGCTGACTTTCGGTTTGCAAAATTCCTCATGCCGAACGAGGTCATTTTTAGTCAAGCCAATCAAGAAGGGCATGAAAAATTACGTGTTCGCTTCGTAGGTTGCTCGACCGAGACGGTTCGGTTCGAGGATGTCAACTGGCATCGCGAGAATGGGCGGATGGTCTTGCAAGATGAATTGGACTTGAGGGCCAACCTAGAAGAGGCGTCCAGGCATGAACAGATAGCGATTGCATACCGCCGGCTCATCAATAATTTTGAGAAGTCCCGCTCCTATGATCTGGCCGAAGATTGTGCGATCGGATTGATGGAGATGAAGCGGCTTGATCCGGCCAAATTTTTGTTTGCCGGGCGACTCGGCCCATGCTACGAAAAGTGGCCTTGGCTGCGATGGGTGGGTGAGCATGTCTCGGTCACGAATCTCTACCGTCTGGCAAGCAACTATGGGAGTAGTTACGTTCGCGCTTTTGGGGTTCTGGCTCTTCTGCTGCTTGCTTTTGCCCTGCTGTTTACCCTCAGCGGAGTGAGTCCAAATCCGAGCCGCAACGCGGGCGCTCTTGCTCCCGCAGGGTTGATCCATGCCGTCGAGGTGGTCACATTCCAGAGCCCCACTCGCTATGTGGCAGGGAACGGGCTGGGTTGGATGCTTGAGCAAGTCGAACGTCTCCTCGTTGCCGCTCAGGTGGCGCTGTTCCTTCTTGCTTTGCGCCGACGCTTCCGGCGGTGACGGCTGATGCACCGCTAGTTCAGGTGGAAGGAAATAGGCCGGGAAGGTCCCGCGCGCCGTGGATGATGCGGTGGACGAGGATGGTTTTGGCGCTTACGGTATAGAAGATGAGGTAGTTCTCCACAAGCAGGACCCGATAGCCCAGGCCGGCGAGCTTCTCATCGCTGGGGATTTTGCCGAGGTAGGGGTGGGAGGCGAGTCGTCGGAGGTCTTGCTCGATCCGATCCGCTAAAGCCAGGGCCGCCGAGACGTTTTCTCCCGCCACATACGACACGATCTCCTGCAAGTCCTGCTCGGCGATCGCCAGGAGCCGAACGGAATGTCTACTTGAACTCACGGATGCGTTTCCTGAGGTCGTGCATGACGTGACTCAAGGAACGTCCTCGATCGCCGGCCGCCACCTGCGCTTCAGCCACGGCCAGCTTTGCGTACAGGTCGAGCTTCATCTGAAGCTCTCCATACTGCGCGAGCGACATCACGACCATATCTCCCTCACCGTTCTTGGTGATGAAGACAGGTTCCTTGGCTTGGTGGACGAGTTTGGAAATTTCGTTGGCTTTGTTTCTGAGGTCCGAGATGGGCTTGATGATCGGCATGAGATGTCTCCTCGGGTTAACGATATCATAATTATATCACAATTGTGATTGGAGACCAGGAAAGGGGTCGGGATGTCTTTTCTTGGCAGGGCTGCCCTGAGCCATGATTTTTGGAGTTTGCCGGAGAACGAGAAATGTGTACAATGGAGCCCTATTCTCGTCGCTAACCCTGAAATACAGACTAGGAGGTCGCGTGATGCATACTCTGCAACGGTGGATGACTGCCTTTGGTTCTACGGCCCGGTTGCTTGCGGTCGGAACGGCGCTGGCCTGGGCTGTCGTGTCGCCCGGAGTGTCCCATGCGGCTGATGCCAAGGAGATTGACGCCGATGTGGATCTTGCCCTGAAGGAGTTTACTGAGAAGGTCCCGGGGATGGAAGATTTGCTCAAGAACGCCAAAGGTCTCCTGGTGATGCCCGCCGTGTATAAGGCCGGCTTTTTCTTCGGGGGGGAGTATGGCGAGGGGGCTTTACGAGTCGGGGGCAAGACCGTGGGCTATTACAATCTGGCCGCGGCCTCGTTTGGCTTCCAGATCGGCGCACAGAAGACGTCGTTCATCCTGATGTTCATGAAGGACACGGTCCTGGAAAAGTTCCAGAAGAGCTCAGGCTTCGAGCTTGGCGTGGATGCCGGCGCGACCCTGGTGACGGTCGGGGCTAAAACGTCGCTGGATACGACCAAGACCACCGAGCCCATCCTCGCGTTCGTCTTCAGTCAGAAAGGGCTGATGGGCGATCTCTCGCTGAAAGGCGCGAAGTTCACCAAGCTTGACAAGAAGTAGGGGTATTCATCCCCGTGCCCCTGCATGCCCTCCGTCGCCGCTCCAGCCGGTAACGTCTCGGTACGCGTTATCGTTGGATTCTCCAGAGCGATTCTGCTATAAGGTCGATCTTGCGACGGCAAGGCCGCCATACTAATACAAACGACATAAATAATGTGATAAATAGGAATGAACTATGCTAACCTGGCTCCATGAGAAACCCAACGTTGACTGTGACGCATGCCGAGGCCACCAAAGAGCGCCTCGTGGCCTTCGCGAAGAGCATTCCTGGGGCTTGGGTCGGTCTAAAGGTTGCTGCCCTGTTGCTGCTGCTCGAGGGGCAACGGCCGGGCTGGATAAGCGATGTCTTAGGCCTGACGCGCATGAGTTTGACCCGCTGGATTCACGCGGTGAACCAGGGCGGTGTCGCCGCCTTGAATCCCCAACCCCGGCCGGGTCGGCCGACCCGGCTGACCCGCAGGGTGCGGAGGGCATTGGCGGCTCATTTAGAGAAGCCTCCAGGAACATGGGGGCTTCCTCGCGCCCAGTGGGATGGCCCCACCGTGGTGGCGCACCTAAAGCGGCAATTTGGAGTAACACTGACCGTGCGGCAGGCCCAGCGTTGGATGCATCAGTTGGGCTACCGACTGAAGCGGGCCAGTTATACCTATCTGCAGGCGCGAGGCGACCAGGCCAAGCGGTTTCAACGGGCGTTAAAAAAAACTTAACGGCTTGGGGCCGAAGGAGACGGTGGTCTTCCAAGACGAAACGGGGTTCACCCTGCACCCGCGCGTGAGTCGCGGGTGGGCGAGAATCGGGCAGCGGTTGCGGGTGGCCACCAGCAGCCAGCATCGCCAGCGGCTGACCCTCTCGGGGTGGGTGGCTCCCTTGCTGGGCCGGTACGGGATGGTGCCAACCCAGCGCGGTGATCGCGCAGGGTTTCTCAAGGTCCTTCGCCATCTGTACAGGCGCTTGCCCGGCTTGACGATCTGGCTGTACGTGGATCGCGCCCGCTGGCATCAAGGAGCTCCCATCACTCAATTTCTTACGACGCATCCCCGGCTCCGGTTAGCCTATCTGCCGCCCTACCAGCCCGGGTTGAACATGCAAGAGCGGATCTGGCGACAAATTCGCTATGAGGCGACGACCAACCGGTGGTTTGACCACTTAGATCTGCTCTGGAGAACCGTTCAGAAAACCATGCGATCATGGTCACCGGTGAAAATCCGTCGATTATGTAACATGAGTTAGGTCGTCTGTATTAGTAGGTGTGAGGGTTCGCTTCTCGCTTACTCATCGTATTCATGGGAACCATCAAGAAGTCTTTCATCGGAGCGGTGACGATCGTTGCCGTTACCCTCTGCTCAACTGGTCTCTCCTACGCCACCGACGCCAAGGCCATCGACGCCGAGGTGGATCTCGTTTTGCAGGAGTTCAACGAGAAGATCGCAGGGTCGGAAGATTTTCTCAAGAGCGCCAAGGGCATCCTGGTGATTCCCGCCGTCTATCAGGCAGGTTTTATCTGGGGCATGCGGTATGGCAAAGGCGCCCTGCGTGTGAACGGTAAGACCGTCGACTACTACAATCTGGTCGGGATCTCGTTCGGCTTGCAGGCCGGTGTTCAACAGACCTCTCTGATCCTGATGTTCATGAAGGACGAGGCTCTGGAAAAATTTCGGAACAGCTCAGGCTTGGAGATCGGCGTGGAAGCGAGCGTGACCCTGATAGCAGTGGGGGGCTACGGGTCGCTCGATACGACCAAGGTAGGCGAGCCTATCCTGGCGATCGTGTTCAGCCCGCGAGGATTGATGGCTGATCTTGTGCTGCAAGGGTCGAAAATCACCAAGCTTGACCTCAAGTAGGGCTCTCCATCCGTTTAAAAAGGCACCTGGAACACCTGCCGGTCCTCCAGCCGCACCGCCGTCAACTGCCGCCCATAGACGCAGCCGCTGTCCAGCGCCAGGACCCTGTCCTGAATCCGGAGGCCCAGCGCGGCCCAGTGGCCGAACACCACGGTGGCGTCCGCGCTCCGTCGTCCGGGAATGTCAAACCACGGGATGAAGCCGGGAGGAGCGGCCTCCGGCGGGCCCTTGTGGGCTAGGTGCATGTCGCCAGCCTCCGAGCAGACTCGCAGTTTGGTCAGCGCGTTGGCAATCACCCCCAGCCGTTCGAACCCGGTTAATTCGTCAGCCCACCGTGGCGGGTCGCTGTTGGTCAGGTAGCCGACCTTATAGAGGTAGCCGAGAAAGTCGACGTACTCGTCTGAGCGCAGGACCCGTTCTACTTCCTGGGCGAGCGAGGCCGCCTGAGACACAGTCCACTGCGGCAGCAGCCCGGCATGGATCAACACCAGGCCTCGTTCCCGGTGCAACAAGGGCCGCCGGCGCAGCCATTGCAGCAACTCTTCCCGATCCGGCGCGGTCAGTACATCGTGAAACGTGTCCTTACGATGCGGCGGCAGGATGCCGGCCACGACCGCCAGCAGGTGCAGCTCGTGATTCCCCAGCACCGTCACGGCGGCCTCGCCCAGCCCCTTCACGTACCGCAGCACGGCGAGGGACTCCGATCCGCGGTTCACGAGGTCGCCCACGAGCCAGAGCCGGTCCGTGGCCGGATCAAAGCGGATCTTCTCGATCAGCCGCTGGAGGGCCGCGAAGCAACCCTGGATGTCGCCGATCGCATAAATCGCCATGAAGAAGAAGCGTCACTCGTTATTCGTTACTCGCCACTCGGGAAGAGTGAAGTGCTCACAATTCCGACTCGAATGACGGATGACGAGTGACGGATGACGAGTGACGAATGACGAGGGTTCAGGGGTACTTGGCTTCGATGGTGCTATGGAGCCCTCCGCGGGCGGTGAACTCGCCCGTGACGATGGCCCAGACCGGCCGGCAGGCGGCCACGACGTCTTGGAGAATCCGGTTGACCGCGTTCTCGTAGAAGATGCCCAGGTTTCGATAGGCGTGGATATAGAGCTTGAGCGACTTCAACTCCAGGCAGGCCTTGTCCGGCATGTAGCGCAGGCGGATGGTGCCGAAGTCCGGAAGGCCGGTCTTGGGGCAGATAGCGGTGTACTCCGGAATCTCAATCGTGATCTCATAGCCCTTGTACTGGTTGGGCCAGGTCTCGATCTCCGGCAGGCGCGCCAAAACGCCGCTCTTGGCATGCTGCTCGGTGTATCCCTGCCGCGGGGCTGGCTGAGTTTTCTTTCCCTTATTCCTCACGCCTCACCCTTTCCCTCACCTCTAAGCTGACAAGTGGCAAGCGAGCAAGCTGACAAGTAACTCCTTCTACCATACCCTTCACCTTTCACGCTTCACCGTTCACTGCCTGATCAGACTTGTTTCATCCATTCTACTTGGCCGATTTTTTCCAGCTCAAAATACAACGTGACCCAGGGACACTGCATCTCCGGGTAGACCTCGCAGAAGCCTCCCTTGCGGACGCCGCCGCAAGGCCCGTGGCTCATGAACTTGGGACATTCGGCCTTGAGGGTGCCGTCGGGGATTGGAGGGCGGTTATGCACGCCTCCAACGTGGTGTTGCCCGTCCTCTTCGCCGGGGATGATGACACGCAAGGGCATGGAGAGCAGTCTACACGGATTCCATGAATTGGGCAATTTCGGACAGTTGCAGGCCCTGGACGGCGATTTCAGGGGCATAAACAACTTCGTCCGCCGCCCAGCCGATGACGGGCCTGGCCTGTTTGGTGATCCCGAGAAGGTTGGTGAGCAGGTGGCGGATATTGCCGGTGATCCGGATGCTGTTGCCCTGGATCGGCGCAGCGATCCGGCCGTCCTTGATGAGATAGGAGTCGCCGACCACGGTGCAGGTGAAATCCCCGGCCCGCAGGCCGTTCATCGCGTAGGTATACCAGACGCGGCCGACATAGACGCCGTCGCCGACCAGACCGAGGAGGCTGTCCCTCGTGTGGGGGACCGACCCTTCGATGAACACGTTGCTCGCGGCGATCGAGGGCGGGGCGTCGAACGAGCGCCCGCCTCGGTTGGACAAACGGAACCCGTTCCTCGGCGCGAGCACTTCCGGATGTTCCTGCGGATTCACACCGAGCTTTTCTCTTGCGCGCGGGTCCCGCCCCAGGCGCTGGGTCTCATAATGCGAGGAGAGCAGCCCTTGCAGCACCCCTCCCGTGATCAGGTTGGTCCGGCCGGTGGGGAGCCCTTCGCAGGTCAGGTTCTTGCTGGCCACGCAGCCTTTGGCAGAACCATGATCGTAGATCGTCAACAGGTCCGAGGCGACGGAGCGGCCGACCTCGCCGAGAAAGGCCGACTGGCAGCTATAGAAGGCATCGGCGCTCAAGCTCGGCAGGATCAGATTGGTCATGAGGTCGCTGACCGGCTGGGGGCCCAGCACGACCTTGTAGATCCCGCCGGGAATGCGCCGGCCCTCGGCCGCCTTGATCGCGTTGCGCGCCGCCTCGCTGCCGGCTTCGCCCTTGAACTTGGCCACATGAGTGGTGGCGGCATAGCCGCTCCCCTTGGCCTGCTTCCGTTCCACCATGGAGGTGATGTAGGACGTCACGGCGGTGGACTCGTCCGTCTGGACCCGGGGCATCCTGGTGGAGGCAACGGCCATCCGCTGCTGGGTGAGGCTGACGTCCCCGCTGACGATGAGGCCCAGGCGCGCCAGCTTTTCCTGTGAGCCGGCCAGGCGCGCGAGCTCTCCCGACGAGGCAAAGGTCTTCAAGGCCTCGGCGAGCACCCGCCACCCTGCCTCGACGAGCTTGCCGTCGGGCAGGCCCATGACGGCGGGATCATGGTAGCGGACTGATCGGCTGGACTGGCGGTTCTCGGTCGGCGGAAGCGAAGGGAACGAGATGAACTCCGGGTCGAGCACCGCATTCTGCCTGGCCTTCTCCAGCGCGCGCCGGATACCGTCCGGCGAGAGGTCGCGCGCCTCGCTGCCGAAGCCGATGCGAGGGCCGTCGGACCCGGCAAAGACGGCGCGGATGCCGATGCCGAAGGTTTCAGAGGACTTGGGCTCTTCGACTCCATGGCAGGGGATTTCGGAGGTGTAGTTGAGCCGGCAGAGCAGGTGTCCCGTGCTGGAGGCGTAGACTTCCGCCTCCTGGACATCCTTGGCGCGCGCAATGTGGCGGAGCGCCCGCTGGACGGCGGTTTTGAGGGGGGCCAGCGCTATCATACGCCGGTCAGTCTGGCGCGACTGCGCATGGTGGGCGCGCCGTTGCCGAGCCGTTTGGTCTGCATGGGTTGGCCCTTCCCGCAGTTGGGGATCGGGAAGAGGCGGAAGTCCCGTCCCACCGCATCGACCTTCATCAGATAGTCTTTGGTGTCGGCGGTCATGCCTCCGCCCCGGTAGAGTTGCCCGATCTGTCCGTTGCGGATCTCGTAGACTTTCTGGGCCGAGATGCTGAAATTCTCGCGGGACTCGGCGATGGAGGGGGTCCGGTGTCCTACGAGGTAGTAGCCCCGATCGACTTCTCCGATGATCTTCTCGGGATCCTGTGTGCCGGCTCCGAAGACCGTGTTGGACATGCGGATGAGCGGGACCATCGACGCCTCGATGGCTTTATAGGAGCCGTTGGGTTCCGCCCCCAGGATCGCGGCGGTCTGCCGGCTGTTCATGAACCCTTTGAAGATCCCCTTCTCGATGTGGACCACTTTGCGGGCCGGCGTGCCTTCATGGTCGTAGGCATAGTGGCCGAGGCCCGGCAGGCCGGGGTCGGAGTAGGCGGTGACGAGGGGGGAGGCGATCTGCTTGCCGACCTGCGTGCGGTGCAGGGTCTGCAAGAGCCAGCTCCGTCCGGCGTAGCCTGTTTCCATCTTGAGCGCCCGGTCCAGCTCGGTCGGGTGCCCGATGATCTCATGGGCCTTCAGCGTGTTGTAGTGGGGGTCCGTGACCACCACCACGTCCTTGTCTGAGGCGCGCAAGGACGGTGCGTCCACCAGCTTGAGGCAGTCGTGCGCCAGGCTGGTGGAAAAAGTGAGCAGATCCAGGTGGCGGATCAGCTCGCTGCGCGTGCCTTCGGTGATGACTTCCCAGCCGCGTTGGTGGCCGATGTAATCGCTGAGGGCCTGCTGAGCCTGGTCGTTTTCGGCGACCACCGAGCAGAACCCCAGCGTGGTGGCGAACGACTGATCGATCACCGCGCCTTCCGAGCTGACGAACAGTTCGCGGCTCACGCTGGTGGTGGCGGCGATGGAGTTGAACCGGATGCGCGGTCCCAGTCCCCTGACCGAACGGGAGGTTTCGGTGCAGTAGCGCGCGATTTCCGCGAGGGGGACCGAACGGGGATCGATGGCATACTCGGCCTTGACCGTATCCTGCCGCACCTCGATCGGGGCCAACTCCAGCGCGGCCAGGCTGTCGCCGAGCCCCTTGAACCGCTTGCGCAGCTCGGCCTTGTGTTGCGCGTTGGCGATGGCTCGGTCGTACGCGTGCCGCAGGCCGGCGCGCAGGAGGGAAGGCAGCCCTCGCATGTCGGCGTTGCCGAGCCGGTGCCCGTAGTAGCCGGGCGAGGGCAGGGCGTCGCCGGCCAGGACCCGGATGCCGAAGCCGAACCCATAGTCGTCTTGGGCCGACTTGTCGTTGCCGTTCTCGGCGCGCGCGGCTTTGACTTCGATGATTTCCAGGCGAAGGTCGGCGTACCGGCAGTGACGCAGCTTCTTCTTGGCTTCGCGGACGAGGTCCGCCGCGAGGCGTTTGATCCTGTCGAGGCTTTCAACCGTAAGGGGTTTGACGCTCAGCGTGCGAGCCATACCGACCAGCCTTATCGAAACCGATTGCTTACGAAACCATTACCCGACCGTCCCTAGAGCTATTGCTGATCTCGGCAACGAGCTGTTTTTCCGTAAAGTTTTGTCATTATAGGGGGCCTTGTCTGGAGCGTCAAGGGAAGCCCTGAAATCCCCCAATGGCCCTCCTCTTCGCTGCGGCATCGGCCGAGACGGTTAGGGCCAATGGCCTACCAGCGTTCGGCCTGGTAGGCCTTCTTTCGGGTGGGGTGGGTCTTCTGCCAAGTTGCATTAATATCCGGCATGTTATACGGTTTGGCGAGTCTCGTGGAAGCCTTGTGGATGGGGCACTTTGCAATTGACAAGCTTCCGAGGGCTTTGCTAGACTCGACCACGCGAAAGTCCAGGGAGGCCTAAGCGTTTCAGCCTTTGCTGTTTTCTGGCCTGCAGAATCTTCGAAAGCACTGAAGTACAGCGGAATTTCAGGAGATTGCCGACAACTGGCTAGCCCAACATAGCCTAATGGCTGGCATATACAGGGAGGCCCCAAGATGAGTCTCGATTATGTGAAGTTTTCACCAGGCTTTGAGAAGTTCATGCCCAAAGAATACAGGGACATGGTCGAGCATGGTCCCTTCGGGAAAAAAGTTTCGGTGTCGCAGATGGGCAGCTTCAAGGAAATCCTGGAGGAGCATCCCATGTGCGCCGGTTGCGCGATGACGCTCTTCATCCGGCTGTCGATGATTTCCTTCCCCAACCCGGAGGACACGATCACCGTAGGGACGGCGGGATGCGGCCGGTTAGCGATCTCGCAAGCGGCGATTCCGTTCGTCTACGGCAACTACGGAGACCAGAACGGGGTGGCGAGCGGGTTGTCGCGGGGCCTGAGGCTCCGGTTCGGCGACAAGCCAAAGGATGTGGTTGTCATGGTCGGCGACGGAGGCATGGCGGACATCGGTTTCTCAGCCACGCTCCATTCGTGGTTCCGGAAGGAAAAGTTCACGACGATCATGCTGGACAACGAAGTCTACGGCAACACGGGCGGCCAGGAGAGCGGCATGACCAATCGGGGGGCGGTGCTCAAGATGGCGCCGCTCGGCAAGAAGTTCGAAAAGATGGACATGGTCGGGATGGCCAAGATAGCGGGCTGCGCCTATGTCGCGACGGTCGTGCCGAACAACCCGCGGCGGGTGGAGACCGTCATCAAGAAGGCCGTCCTGATCGCCCGCGAGGTCGGTCCTGCCTACATCCAAGCCTATACTTCCTGCAACATCGAGTACGCCATTCCCACGGACAAGGTCATGGAAGACGCCAAAAACGTGGAGGGCGATCGCTACCAGTTCTCCGAGTACATCACCGACGACGCCAAGCAGTATCTCGCCGAGCGCTACGGCTACAAGGAGTTCCTGCCCAAGCCGGCGGCTGCCGTGACCAAGGCCTGAGCGAGCCAGTACGGTCGCAAACGATCAAGAGCGAAGGAGGAAGCGATGGCAAAACGCTTCAACATTCGGATGGCCGGGGTCGGGGGCCAAGGGGTCGTCACCGGCTCGCACATCCTCAGCACGGCGGTCATCAATGCGGGCGGCGAGAGCACGATCGTCCCCTTCTACGGGTCGGAAAAGCGCATGGCGCCGGTGGAAAGCTACGTGCGGGTGTCCGATGAGCCGATCTACGAGATCGGGGAGATCACCTTCCCGCACATCATCATCATCTTTCACCCGCAGGTCATCACGCACGGCAAGTCCTACACGATGCCGTTCTACTTCGGGCTGAAAGAGGATGGGGTGTGCCTGATCAACAACGACGGTCCCATGAAGCTGCACAAGGACCAGGCACGCGAATTGGAAGAGCGCCGGGCCCGCATGTTCTACTTGCCGGCCACGAAAATCTCGCTGGAAGTCGCCGGGATGGACCTGGCCACCAACATGGCGCTGATGGGCGCGATCGGCTGCATCACCGGCCTGACCACCATCGCTGCGCTGGAACAGGCCGTCAAGGATCGGTTCCTCGGCAAGGGGTTTGTGGTGTCGGGCGGAACGGCGGCCCTGGACAGCGTGGTGGAGCGGAAGTTCAAGAAAAAGCAGGAACTGATCGACAAGAACGTGGCGGTGATCAAAGCCGGCTGGGATTTCGCGGCTCAGAACGGCTGGGATGAAGTGAGCAAGGCCGCCAAGAAGGCGGAAGCCGTCGCGGCTGCTGCAGCGAGAGCCTGACCGCCCGAGAAAAGAGGAATCCATGTATCTTGTGGCCGATATCAACGTTGACATCTGCGCACAGACAAGCTGCAAGCTCTGCACCCAGTTCTGCCCCGAGGCCAACACGATCCTGTACAACGACCAGGCGGGGAAGGAGAAGGGCTACAAGTACGGGGCAGCCTACGTCGCGGTAGACCGCTGCAAGGGCTGCGCGCAGTGCGTCTGGGTCTGCGACAACATGGCCAAGCACCATGCGATCACGATGATCATGATTGACCAGTTGCCCAAGGCGGCCATCACCGACAACGTGACCTACGGCGAGAAAAGCACGACCGCGCTGTTGGCCAGCCCGGTTGTTGGGTAGAGGGAGAGCGATCTCGTGGAGACTACGCAGCAGCAACAAGAACGGATCATCGTGCCCGGCCCGGCCGGGTTTCATCCTCCCTCAGCCGCCCAGTTGGGAGTCGCGCTGCCTGACCCAGACCAGGGGCTCATGTACGGGATTCTGGAGCCCAATGAGGATAAGGTCATCGAGGAGATCGCCCGCAAGATGCTCACCAGCCCGAATGCGACCATTTTCCCGGGTCCGATGGTCCTCTGGGCCTGGAACGAGCATGCGGTCGAGAAGGCCAAGGCCTTGCTGGAAATCGCGGCCCAGATTCCCGAGGTGTTGATCATCCCGATGCCGGACTACCGGCCCAAGTATCCGAAGATCGATCCGGAAGAAGTCATCAACCCGAACCATCCGAATCTGACGATCTGGGGGAACAAGATCGAGGCCTGCATCTTCGTCGGTGTCCATTGCCATTATGCCAACCTGACGTTAAAGATGATCCGGGCCGGCACAAACTGCTGCACGAGCGCGATCTGCGCGGAGCAGGGCCATGAAGACGCCATGCTGACGATCCGGGATGCGGATAAGGCCAAGCTTCAGAAAGTGGCCCGGATCTTCAAGCGGGTTCGTGAAGACATGAAGATCAAGCTGCCGGCGGGCGGCGAGAACGTGCGGTTCACCGGCACCCAGTCAAAGGTGCATGGGGGCAAGACCCACACGAACCCGTTGACCTTCATGCCTGCGGCCGGGAGCACGGCCGGCGCCGCGGCCTTCGGTCACAAGCCGGAACAGATGCAGAGCGAAGGATAAAAGTCAGGTGAGAGGCGAGCGGCAAGAGGCAAGGGGGTTTGACCGGATTATGGCGGAGGTGGTCAACCTGCCGCTAGCCTCTAGCCACTCACCCCTTGCCTAAAAGAATAGGGGTGTCATCATGAGCGAATCCCTGGAAACCGCAGTCAAGACCAATCCGCAGGGCGATCCGATCACCAGCGTGGCGGCTCCGAAACCCGCGGCGGTCCAAAAAGATCCCCACGCGGAAGCCAAGAAGCAGCGGGTGGTGACGCCCGAATACATGTTCTTTGAGGCACCGAGGACTCGCGAATTCATCACCGGGAGCGAAGCCGCCAAGGAGGCCGTGCGGCGTTCGAACGTGGACCTGTCGATCGCCTATCCCATCACGCCGCAGAGCGAGACCATGCAGCTCATCGGCGTGCTGTACGGTGAAGGGTACGTGAAGGAGTACTACCGCGGGGAAGAGGAGTACGGCGTGATGTCGGCCATCGCCGGCGCCTCGCGCGCGGGGGTCCGCTGCTTCACCGCCACGGCTGGCCCAGGCACGCTGCGGGGGCTTGAGCCGATCGCGTCCTGGCCAGGCCATCGCCTCCCGGCCGTCGCCATGTTCACCTGCCGCGTCGTCAACGCGCCGCTGGCCATCCAACCCGACAACATCGAGATCTCGTACCTGCTGAACTGCGGGATGATCGTCTTTCACGCCGAGAACCAGCAGGACATGTTCGACTTCATCATGAAGGGGTTCATCATCAGCGAGATGAACGATGTGACCCTGCCGGTCGGGGTCTGCTGCGACGGGTTCTTCGTGACCCACGCCCGCGGCTACGTGCATATGCAGGAGAAGGGGATCAAGCTGCCGCCGCGCGAAGCCTGGCGTGGCGCGGTGCCGGTGCTGGACGCGGAGAACCCGCCGGCCCGGCTGTCGCGTGATGCGCCCGTGCAGAAGTCCAACTTCATGGCCTACAACATCCACGCGGTCTGGCAGCAAGAAGTCTGGGCGGCGGTGGAGCGGTCTCGGAAGTATATCAACAAGCTCATGGGCGGGCTCTGCACCGCGGAGAACGTGGAGAACGCGGATGCCGTGATCGTCGCGTCAGGCAGCGCCGCTGCGCAGTCGCGTGAAGCGGTCCGGCTCTGTGCCGAGAAGAACATCAAGGTCGGGCTGATCAAGATCCGGTCGCTGCGTCCGTTCCCCACCCAGGAGCTGCGGCAACTGTGCAAGAACGTCAAGCTGATCGTCATCCCCGAGTTCAACTATGTGGGGTGGCTGGCCAAGGATGTCGCCACGGCCATCTATGGCCATTCCAAGGCCAAGATCATCGCCGGCCCGCACGTGTACGGCGGCCAGTCCATGCCGGTGGAGTTGATCGTGGATGAGGTGGAGTCCGGGCTGACCGGCAAGAAGTCCACCAACGTACCCCTATCGGCGATCATGGGCACGGACGTGGATCAGGCGGCGGTGGCTCACTTCATGCAGAATATCTGATCGGCCAGCGAGGCCTGAAAAAGCAAGAGCCCAATCCTGCACAGGATTGGGCTCTTTTGTTTTCCGCTGGCCGGTTTTCAGTTTACCGCTCTAGCCCTGCAGCTCGTCCTGGATCATCTCTTCGCTGTCCGGCATGCCGTAGGCGATGAACTTGGCGTAGGACAGGTAGATGGCGCTGCTGTCCCGCATGGCCTTGGCCCCGTGGGTCATCCGCTCCAGTTTGGTGGCGTCGGAGGCTTCGGATGAGCGCAGGGCCACGACATGGTCCTCGAGCGCCTGGTTGTACTGTTCCATGGCGCGTTCGACCGCCAGATAGGCTTGCATGATCGTATCTGTCATGGTGGCAACTCCAGGGTGGTGAGTTAGGATACATCAGGGTCTTTCAGGTGGTCAACCCGACCGATGCCGCATCCAGCCGTCCTCTCTGAGCCGGTACTCCGTGCGATCGCTTCCGTGGCCAGGCTGTCCGGGGGCGATGCAACCGCCCCGGTGCCGGATGACCTGTGCCGGCGGGTCACGGAGCTCTCGCAGCTCTTTACCAGGGAGCGCAAGTCCCTGGCCTCGTCCTACCTGGATGACGAACTCAGCCGCCTGGCCTATTTGGCCTATTTTCTGCCGGTCAACCTGGCCAAGGTTCAGGTCCTGCTGGACGAGATGCCGGCCCCTACCAGGCAGAAGGATGTGACCGCCAGGCCCTTCACCGTGCTGGACCTGGGCAGCGGGCCTGGCACCGCCTCGCTGGGGGTGCTCGACTGGGCCAGGCGATCCCCTTCGATGCAGTCAGTGCCGCTGGAAATCGTCTCAGTCGATCGCTCCTTCCAAGCCCTTGAAGAGTGCAAAAATCTCTGGAATGCCTATGCCAAAAGCGAGCGTGTGGAGGGGGCGCGTCTGACGACAGTCAAGGTTGATCTGGAGCGATGCCACCCACAGGCCGATTTCAAGGGCCGTGCTGCTCACTCCTACGATGTGATTATCCTGGCCAATGTGCTGAACGAGCTATATCCCGCCGGGCGCGATCCAATTCATAAACGGGCTGAGTTGGTGCGGGATCTGCTGGGCTTGCTGGACCAAAACGGAACCCTGATGATCATCGAGCCGGCGCTGCGTGAGACTTCCCGCCAACTGCACCTCGTGAGAGACCGCCTGCTGGAAGACCAGCTCTGTACGGTCTACAGCCCCTGCCTGCACGAGATGCCCTGCCCGGCCCTGCTCAAGGAGACGGACTGGTGCCATGAAGAGCGGCCCTGGACGCCGCCGCCGCTTGTGGCAGCGATCGACCGCCAAGTCGAGTTCATCAAGGATGCGTTGAAATTTGCCTATCTGCTGCTCCGCAAAGATGGGGAGAGCCTCGTGCGGCGGGCCCCCAATGTGTACCGGGTGGTGAGTGAGCTGCGCTCGATGAAAGGAGAGA